>Ga0316204_10000273_pt1 | contig 212416 bp, 188 predicted proteins | sample 6monrhotite_MG_2_FD_205661 | JGI IMG/M metagenome (GOLD analysis project Ga0316204, IMG submission 205661) | Microbial mat bacterial communities from mineral coupon in-situ incubated in ocean water Damariscotta River, Maine, United States -... | ecosystem: Environmental > Aquatic > Marine >... | reverse complement strand
GCGTGTGATCTTTTCCGACGCATCAGCCTGGGCGGCCTGGGCCACGGCGGTCATGACCGCAGCCTTGTCCACCATCGTCTGCTGGATGTCCGTCCGGTAGCCACGCAAGAACACGACATAGTTCACCCCGACAACGACGAAGAGCACGAGCAGGCTCGACGTGATGATCTTGGTACCGATCCCGATCGACCGGAACTTCTGCTTGACACCGTTCAACATGACTGACTCCCTAATGCAATGGGAAACCCTCGGTGAACGGTGATGCTCAATCCGGCATCATGCCACCGCGATCGTGACGTTCACACGCCACTGACTCAACACGTCCAAGAAGGCTGCGCCCCCAGACGGACATTTGCTGATTTCGGGAGATTGCGAACGTGATATGAAGTGCCGCACGCAATTACACATTGATGAGTCCGTATTAGTCGGTAGCCCCTAGCACTGTTCGCGATATCACAAACCGAAGCGCGCGAGAGGCACGGCACCTTGCGCGTGCACTTCGGCGCACACGCTGTGCGCACGGAGATGTTCGATGAAACCCACGATCTCGGCCCTCGGTGGTGCAACAAATACCAACGCCTCCCCGGTCATCGGATGCGCGAACGCGAGCAACGCCGCGTGCAGCGCTTGCCGATTGAGTAGGTAGTTTTCCTCATACAGAAACGGACGTCCGCCGTACATGTCATCGCCGACGATGGGGTGATCCAGGTATGAAAGATGCACTCGGATCTGGTGCGTACGTCCAGTCTTGAGTTCGAGCTCGACCAGCGAGAACGCGCCGCCGTCCTCTGTGGTGAACCTGGTGCGCACACGGCAGATCGTGATCGAGGGTTTGCCGAGATCGTCACGCCGGACTACGCGCTTTTCGCGCGCCCCCTTCGCCTTGGACTGGTGCGGGCCCAGCGGCAGATCGATCACCTGGTGATCATCGCGCACATGCCCGTGCACGACCGCGAGGTAGCGCTTGTCCACCGTGCGCTCCTCGAACTGGCGCCCGATCTTCCAGTGGGCCTCCTCGGTCTTAGCAAAGACGATGCTGCCCGACGTATTGCGATCCAACCGGTGGACCACACCCGGGCGTGCGTACTCGCCCCCCACCGGCGAGAGGTCGCCCGAAGTCACGTTGCGGAAGTGCCACGCCAGCGCGTTGATCATGGTGCCGGACAGCTCGGAACGCGCCGGATGGACGATAATATCGGGCTGCTTGTTGATCGCGATCAGGTGCTCGTCCTCGTAGAGCACGTCAAGAGGGATGTCCTCGGGCGTGATCTCGCCGGACGCGGGCGGCGGGATGACCAGCTCGACGACATCGCCCCCGCGCAGCTTCGTCGACGCCTTGGCGGGACGCCCGTTGACCGTTGCGCCGCCGCCATCGATGAGTCGTTGGAGCCCGCTGCGGCTCATGTGCGCGACGCGCGAGACGAGGTACTTGTCCAGGCGTGATTTCAGGTCGCGTTGCAACTCGAAACGGACACGGGCGAGGAAATCCTCGTCGCCCTGGCTGGCAGCACGCTCGTATGCCGCACGGACCGCACTCTGATCGACCTTGCCGCCCGGCAACAGCAGACCGCCGCCCGGTGGTCCATCACCGCCCGATCCGTTCGGTCCTGGTTGCTCGCTATCCATCCGCGATCAGGGCGACGCGGGCGCGTCGTCGGCTGGCGGCTCCGCCTCGGCGTCGCCGGTTCCGTCATCCGCCGGGTCGGCAACAGGATCGGTGGCCGGATCGGTTTCAGCCGGATCGGCGCCATCATCGATCGCCGCGCCTGTTTCGTCGATCACCTCGGGTATTGCAACCGGCGCTTCGACCGGCTCTTCGCCCGGGAGCGGCACGAGCGACTCGTCCGAGGGCAACGCTTCCAATGTCATGCCCGCGCCGACAGCGTCTCGCCGAGCCTCGGCCAGCAACGCCAACGCGGGGAACCCGCCCTCGCGGGCAACGCCCGCCGCACGGTCGTAGCTCGCCTTCGCGTCGACGGGCGAGCCGAGTCCTTCCTGAGACGCGCCGAGACGCATCCAGGCCTGCAGGTTCAACAGTTCTTTGCCGGCGACGCCGGCCGTCGTGTCGACCACGCCACGGCTCATGTCGCGCGCCTGGCTCAGATAACTGGTCGTGCGCCCCTCGTCGAGGAGGTCCGAGTCGTTCACCGGGGCCCCGGTCGCCGGGTCGATCTCCGCGCCGGGTTCCATGCCCGAGATCGCGGCACGCAGGTAGATATCCACGGTCTGCAACAACGCCAACTCGGAGACCGATCGCACGCCCTCGTAGTCGGCCGCGATGGTCCGCAGCGACGCGGGCGACGGGTTGCCGCCCGAAGACGCCTCGTTCAGCGACGCGAACGCGTTGTCCACGCGGGCGATGCGTTGTTCCTTGAGGTAGCGCAGCCCCCACCATGCGCCGCCGATGGCGACGATGAGCCAGAGCACCGGCGTGCTCCACTTCTTCAGGAACTCGATGAAGTCTTCGTTGAGACGCGACTCTTCGAGCCCGGCTCCCGAACGGATCTGTGTCTGGCGGTCGTCCATAGGAGGGGATGATAGCGCCAAGACGGGCGGGCTCCTCCCCCCGGAAGAACCCGCCCGCGGCTGGTTTCGATCCCGACCGGCCCGGCCGGGCGGGGCAGCGATCGGGTCAGCGGATGGAGAGCAGTTCTCGGTATGTGGGCATGGGCCACAGCGTGGCGGCTACCACGCCCTCGAGCTCGTCGCCCAGGCAGCGCAGGTCCTCCATCGCCGCGAAGACCACGTCCCGGGAGTACCGCATGCCCTTGAACACGTCCCCCTCGGGCGCGTTCTCGAGCGCTCCTTCGAGGGCCGCGATCTGGCTCCGGAAACGGGCGACCAGGCTGGCGATGCCCTCGAGTTCCTCGCGAGAATCGGACGCGTCCACGCCGGCCCCCTCGGTGGCGGCCACCGTTTCGGCGCACCGGCGCTGGTGCTCCATCGACGCGGGCAAGATCTGCTGGCGGGCCATCTGGACCATGGTCTCGCCCTCTATCTCGATCCGCGTGGTGTACGTCTCGGCGAAGATCTCGGTCCGCGAGTCCAGCTCGGCCCTGCTGAGCACCTTGTACTTGCTGAACACGCCGTGGGCCTTCTCCGTCCGGAACGCGGGCACCGCGTCGGGCGTGGACTTCAGGTTCGGCAGGCCGCGCCGCTCAGCCTCATCCTGCCAGGCCTGCGCGTAGCCGTCGCCATTGAACACGACCCGCTTGTGCTCTTTCACCACGCCCTGCAGCACCGCGCGGACGGCCTTCTCGAGCTGGGCCTCGGTCGGGTTTCCCGACTTGAGCTGCCCCTCGATCTCCGACGCGATGTCGTCGAGCGATTCGGCCACGATCGTGTTGATCACCGTGTTGGGCCAGGCCACCGAGGCGCTCGAACCCACCGCACGCAGCTCGAACTTGTTGCCCGTGAACGCGAACGGGCTGGTGCGGTTGCGGTCGCCCGAGTCCCGCGCCAGCATCGGCAGCGTGCGGGCGCCCAGGTCGAGCTGTCCGCCCTTGAGCGTGCGGCTGGTCGCGCCCTGCTCGAGCTGATCGATCAGGTCCGTGAGCATGTCGCCCAGGAAAACCGAGATGATCGCCGGCGGGGCCTCGTTGGCGCCGAGGCGGTGGTCGTTGCCGGCCGTCGCGATCGTCGCACGCAGCAGGTCCGCGTGGATATCCACCGCACGGATCACGGCGCAGAGAAACACCATGAACTGCAGGTTGGTGTGGGTCTCGTCCTGCGGATCGAGCAGGTTGACTCCGGTGTCCGTCGCCAGCGCCCAGTTGTTGTGCTTGCCCGAGCCGTTCACGCCCGCGAACGGCTTCTCGTGCATGACGCAGGTGAACCCGTACCGCCCCGCAACACGCTTGAGCGTCTCCATCGTCAGCATCTGGTGGTCGCACGCAATGTTGGTCGATTCGTAGAGCGGCGCGATCTCGAACTGCCCGGGCGCGACCTCGTTGTGGCGGGTCATGACCGGCACGCCCAAGCGGTAGAGCTCGTTCTCGGCTTCGGCCATGAACCCGAGCACACGCCCGGGGATCGATCCGAAGTAGTGATCGTCGAGCTGCTGGTGCTTGGGCGGCTTCGCACCAAACAGCGTGCGGTCGCACGTCGCCATATCAGGACGGGCGAAGTAGAGGCTGCGGTCGATCAGGAAGTACTCCTGCTCGGCACCCAGCGTCGAGCCGACCGAGTGAACGCCCTCGTCCGTGCCGAATAGCTTGAGGATGCGCATCGCCTGGATGTTCATCGCATCGATCGAGCGGAGCAGCGGCGTCTTCTTGTCCAGCGCCTCGCCGTTCCAAGACACGAACGCGGTCGGGATGCACAGCGTGGCGTAGTTGAGACCGCGGGCGATGAACGCCGGCGAGGTCGGATCCCACGCGGTGTAGCCGCGGGCTTCGAATGTCGCACGCAACCCGCCCGAAGGGAAACTCGACGCGTCGGGCTCGCCCTGCACCAGGCTCGCGCCCGAGAGCTGGAAGACCACGCCGCCCTCGCCGTCGGGGATCGAGAGCCCGTCGTGCTTCTCGGCCGTCAGCCCGGTCATGGGCTGGAACCAGTGCGTGTAGTGCGTGGCGCCGCGTTCGATCGCCCAGTCCTTCATCGCCGTCGCGATGACGTCGGCGTCCAACGGGCTCAGGCGGGCGCCCTTCTCCATCGCCGCGACGACGGATTTGTACGTGCCCTTGGGCAGTCGCTCGCGCATCTTGCGCAGGTCGAAGACGTCGATGCCGTAGATCTCGTCGATCCGTTCTGACCCGGATTCCTTCGACGCGGACTGATGCTGCCACTTGGTCGAAGCGGCGACGGCCTGAGCGTGCGGGTCGGTCGAACTGAGCATCCAGATTCTCCTTCGCGAAAGCACTTGCCTAGGACTCGATTGACGATCATACCGCTGGGCACCCGATCGTTCTCACGCCGCCATCGCCGGGCAAGCCCGAGCCCTCGAATCGCCACCTATCCTCAGCCTGAAATGGACCGTTCGACCCGCCAACGAGACGCCATCCGGGCCGCGTTCACCCCCGAGGGACGCCCCCTGAGCCCCAGGGAGATCCAGGATCACGCCGACCGGGCCGCCCCGGGCGTGTCGCTGGCGACCGTCTACCGCGCGGTCAAATCCCTCGAAGAACTGGGCGAGATCGTCCGGGTCGAACTGCCCGGCGAGCCCCCCCGCTATGAACTGGCCGGCAAGGAGCACCACCACCACTTCCGATGCGACGACTGCGGGCGGGCGTTCGAGATCTTCGGCTGCCCGGGCGGGCTCACCAAGCTCGCCCCGCCCGGGTTCGAGGTATCCCGCCACGAGATCACGCTGTTCGGGCGATGCGACCGCTGCGCCAAAGCCGGATAGCCTTTACCGATCGGCGAAGCGATGGCGTGTCGCGACGCCGCATCCGAACCGGGCCCGTGGCGGAACTGGCAGACGCAGCGGCCTTAAAAGCCGCGTCCCGAAAGGGAGTGAGGGTTCGAATCCCTCCGGGCCTATTGCCGGCATCATCGATCAAGGCGGAGATCCAGACGTGACGCTCATCGAACCAGGGCGCAAAGCCCCGACCTTCAAGCTGCTCGACCAGAACGACGAGCCCTTCATCCTCTCCGATCACGAGGACCACGCGGTCGTGCTGTTCTTCTATCCCAAGGACTGCACCTCGGGCTGCACCCGGGAAGCCCAGGACTTCTCCGCGATGCGTGCCAAGTTCCGCAAAGCCGGCGCGGAAGTCATCGGCGTCTCGATCCTGACCACCAAGAGCAAAGCCAAGTTCGTCAAGGACGCGGGGCTCAATCTCCGGATGCTCGCCGACGACCAGACCAACCAAGAAGGCAAGCCCGACCCCAAGGTCGCCCAAAAGTTCGGCGTGTGGGTCGAGAAATCCATGTACGGACGCACGTACATGGGGCTCCAGCGCACGACCTATCTCATCGGGCCCGGGCGCAAGGTCGTCGAACGCTGGGACAAGGTCAAAGTGCCCGACCACGCCGAACTCGTGCTCGACGCCGTCAAGGCGATTGGGCTCGATCCGCTGTGACGTCTGAACCGTCGGCCCTGCCGTTCGTCGGCGGCACCCCCCGGCGCGTGATCCCACGGTGCCCGAGGATCTGACTGGCGAACATCCCGGCCAGCATGAACCCCGCGCCGACCAGTTCCTTGGCGCCCAGTGATTCTCCCAGCATCAACCAGCCCAACCCCGCCGCGAACACGGCTTCGAGGCTCATCAGGACCGCCGCGTGCGTGTGCGGCGCGTCGCGCTGCGCGACCATCTGCAGCGTGTAGGCGACGCCGGTCGCGAACACACCCGAGAATCCGACGGCGAGCGCCGCGGAACGCATAGCGCCGATATCGATCGGCTCGCGCACCACCACCACCACGCCCGACACGACCGCGGCCACCAGGAACTGCAAACCCGCGAGCAGCACCGGATCACGCCGACGGGCAACGATCCCAACCAGAACCACCTGCAGCGCCCACCCGAACGCCGAGCCGATCACGAAGAAATCTCCGACCACCCACTTCCCGCCGAGGTCGGGCCTGAACAGGTACAGCCCAATCCCCGCCAGGGCCAAGCCGACCAGGTGCCCGAACGCCGGGCGCTGGCGGATCAACAGACCGATCACAGGCACCAACAGCACGTAGAGCCCGGTCAGAAACCCGGCCCGGGAGGCGGTGGTGGTCACGAGCCCGATCTGCTGGAGCCCCGCCGCCAAGGTCAGGACCAACCCGAGGACACCGCCATCGATCAGCGTGCCCCGGTCGAGGCGTGACTGGGGCGTCCCACCCGTGCTGGTCGCCCGCGGGCCGAGCAACGCGAAGGGCAGGATCATCGCCGCCCCGATCGCGTAGCGCAGCATGTTGAACGTCCAGGGGCCCAGGTGCTCCATGCCCGCCCGCTGGGCGATGAACCCCGACCCCCAGATGGCGGCCGCGATCAGGAGCAGGATGTCGGCCCGGAGGGCGCTGCGTCGCATGGGCGGGGCTCACGAGGGTGTTAAGACTTGTTGTGTTCCGCTCGGGTAAACGCCCGAGGCGGAGCATATCGTTGGGACCCGGCACGCACCGGCACCACGCCGCCTACAGCGTCCCGCACGGAGACGACATGGATCCCCTCCTCGCCGCCCTCGCCGACTGGAAGCCGTTCCGAGCCTTGGTCGTGGGCGACTTCATGCTCGACCAGCTCCTCTACGGGGCCGCCGACCGCCTGAGCCCGGACGCGCCCGTCCCGGTGCTCCGCGTCACCCGCCAAGAGGACCGCCCGGGGGGCGCCGCCAACCTCTGCCTGAACCTCATCGCGATGCGGGGTCGGGTCACCGCGCTGGGCGTGGTCGGCTCGGACCAGGACGCCGCGCTGCTCCGGACCGCGCTGCTCCAGCAAGGCGTCGACGCGACCGGCATCGTCTCCGACAGCACCCGCCCCACCACCGTCAAACGCAACCTCATCGGGCTGGCCCAGGGACGCCACGCCCAGAAGATGTTCCGCGTGGACTTCGAGTCGCGCGAGCCGATCGCCGGACCGATCGTCGAGCGCCTGCTTGCCGCTTTCGATGAAGCACTCGCCAAGACCGACGTGGTGTGCATCGAGGACTACAACAAGGGCGTGTGCACGCCCGAGCTGTGCGCCGCGTTGATCGATCGGGCCAAGCAGGCCGGCAAGCCGGTGTTTATCGATCCCGCGCCGCTGGAGGATTACATCAAGTACCGCGGCGCGACCGCCATCACGCCCAACCGGACCGAAGCCGAGCGGGCCACCAAGCTGCCCACCGACGACCAGGGCGCCCCAGAGCACAACGCCAAGCTGGCCGAAACCCTCCGCGATTCGCTCGACCTCGAAGCCGTGGTGCTCACGCTCGACAAGCAGGGCGCGCTGCTGCTCATGCGGGGCGACGACACGCCCGTCCCGATCCCGACCGTCGCGCGTGAGGTCTACGACGTGACCGGCGCGGGCGACATGATGCTCGCCGCCCTGGCCGCGGCCCGCGCCAACAAGATCGGCTGGTCCGACGCCGTCCGCTTCGCCAACGCCGCCGCCGGGCTCGAGGTCGAGGTCTTCGGCGTCGCCCCGATCCCGCTCGAGAAGATCCACCACGAGCTGCTGATCCTCCAGACCAACCGATCGGGCAAGCTCCGCACACCCGACGAGCTCATGGTCATGGTCAACGCCGCCCGGAAAACCGGCAAACGAGTCGTCTTCACGAACGGCTGCTTCGATGTCATCCACGCCGGGCACATCTCGCTGCTCGAGCGTGCCGCGGAACTGGGCGACCTGCTCGTCGTCGCGATGAACGACGACCACTCAGTCCGGGGGCTCAAGGGCGACTCACGCCCGATCAACGACCAGGCCCAGCGGGCACGCGTGCTCGGCGCCCTCGGTTGCGTGGACGCCGTAGTGTTGTTCAACGAAGAGACCCCCATCCGCCTCATCGAGACCGTGCTGCCCGACATCCTGGTCAAGGGTGGCGACTACACCGTCGAGACCGTCGTCGGAGCCGAGCAGGTCACCCAAGCCGGCGGGCGGGTCGAGCTCATCCCCCTGATCGAGGGATTGAGCACCACCGCGACCGTCGCCCGCATGCGGGACGCCTGATCTCTCCCGTTTGAAGCCCCGATCCAGTCATCGGTCAGGAATCGGCCAGTCCTCGTCGCCGCATGCCGAGCGCCACGAGCCCCCTCATTTTGAGCCCTTCTCGCCAAGTCCCGGGCCCCGCGGTCCGATAGTGGGTGCATGAGCACACGCACCGACGCCCCGCCCCGCCCGTTCTGGGGCCCTCCCGCCGCCCGCAGCACCCACCTGATGATCGTCCACCCGCGCTACGCGCAGGACCTGATCTCGGGCCGCAAGTCGGTCGAGTCGCGCCTGGGTAAGGACAAACGCTCACCCTTCGGCAAGGTCGCCCCGGGCGACACCGTGTACATCAAGTCCTCGGGCGGTGCGATCTACGCGGCCGCCCAGGTCGAACGCGTTGACGAGTTCGAAGACCTCACCCCCGCCGACATCGAGCACCTGCGCGACTCGTACGAGGACCGCATCCGCGGCGGGGACGCCTACTGGGCATCCAAGGGCGACGCGAGATTCGCCACCCTGGTCTGGCTCGGACGCGTCCGCCCGATCGCCGACCAATCGCAAGTCCCCGCCGAGCTGCGCAAGCCCAGCCGCAACGCCTGGCGGACGGCCGTCCCGAGCGACGCCCACGGAGCGACGCGGGCCGCCTGATCGCGCTCCAGTCGGCAGGGCGCGCATCGCCAGCATTACTCGGTCAAAACAACAACCGCCCGGATCGCTCCGGGCGGTGTCTTATTCAGGATGCGGTGCCGATCGCTCAGCCCTCGTGGGCAGCGCAGGCTTCGCACTTCTTGCCGTCCGCGCAGTCGGCGCAGGCCTTGGCTTCGCCCTCGCACTTGCCGCAGCAGTCTTCTTTGGCTTCGCAGCAGCCGGTGGTGCAGGCTTCGTCGGTCTGGCAAGCGCCACAGCACGAGTCGACCTTGCTCGTGGTCGAGCAGCCGACACAGCATCCGGCAAACAGCACCGCACAGGTCATCATGATTCGCTTCATCGTCATCTCCGATCGTTAAAGGGGTCGGGCCGCACCCGAATAACTCTGGGTGAACGACTCAGAAAACTACAGTCTCAGCAGGGCTGAGATTCTGACATATTCGTCGACGCGTTGCAAGCGGATGATCCGAACTGCACCCGCGACGGTCTCGTGGCAACGGGTCGCCAGAACACGGTATTCCCGAGCCGGGTCTAATTTCTCGGGACGCCCTCCGCGAATGCAGAAAGAAAAAGCCGGGTCGCCCCGGCCTTGTCAAACTTGATAGCGATGTCTGATGCCCGCCGCGCGATCTCGGTGCAGCACGGCAACGCCGATCAGCGCTGGACGGTCTTCTGACCTTCCACGTGCTTCATGCCGCGCCGACGGTCGCGGAGGCGACGGCTCTTGCCCACGCGATCACGCAGGAAGTAGAGCTTGGCACGCCGAGCGTCGCCGCGACGGACGACCTCGATCTTGGCGATGAACGGCGAGTTCAGGGGCCAGGTCCGCTCGATGCCGATGTCATCGACAACACGACGCACGGTGATCATCTCACCGATGCCGCGACCCTTGCGGGACATCAGCGTGCCCTGGAAGACCTGGATGCGTTCCTTTTCGCCCTCGACGATGCGGGCGTGCACGTTGACCGTGTCACCGACGTCGAAGGTGGGAAGGTCGCTCTTGAGTGCGCCTTCGTTAATCGATTCGAGAATCTGCTGGCTGCCCATGGCGGGACTCCTGACAATCGCGTCGACCCTGGTACGGGGACGCGGGTGGTGTTTCGTTCAAGACATGTGCGTCGTCCATCGGACGATCGCATCACTCAGCGGCGGCTTCGGGTTCCGGCTCGGGCGCGGGCTTGGCCGACTCGGCACGCTTGGCGGCGCTTTCGGCTTCACCGGCGAACTTCTCGGCGTCGGCGACCTTCGCACCGGCGACGGTGTTCTTGGCCATGGTCAGCGCCTTCTTGGCGGCGTTGAGGTCCGCCTCGGGCGCGTCGTCCATGCCCTCGATCGCTGCGACCGCGGCTTCCGCACGCTTGACAGCGACCCGGCACTTGCCGCGCTCGAGCGCATCGGCCCGGTGCGCTTCCCACTCGGTCTTCATGCGACCCTCGAGCAGGCCCTCGCGACCGAGCATGTCCATCACTGTCTCGGAAGGACGGGCGCCCTTCTCGATCCAGGCCTTGATCTTGTCGGTGTGCAGCACGACCTGCTGCTCGCCCTCGGGCGCCATCGGGTTGAAGTGCCCCAGGTTCTCGAGCACCTTGCCGTTGCGCCGGGTGCGGATATCGATCGCGCTGATGCGGTAGAAGGGGCGGTGACGACGGCCGAGACGCTGCATTCGGATACGAACCATGGAGGCTCCTTTCGCGCACCGCACCAGATCAAACTGGTCGGGCATTCCAACCCGAGGTCTGGCCGACGCTTGCGATCGATGACGACCGCTCGCGCCGGGTAGTCCCTAGCCATCCCGGACCATCCGGGAGGCCGCGTACCTCGGGTCTCGATTGTTGGCCCCATCCCCGCCCCGATCCACTTCCTACCCTCCGCCCATGAAGGCAATCGTCGTTCAAAAACAGGGCTCCCCGGTCGCGCAGAACGTCCTCTTGCGGAGCGATTGGCCCGAACCCGCCCATCCCGAACCCGGGCAGGTCGTCGTCAAGACCCTCTGCTCGGCGTTCAACCACATGGACCTCTGGGTCGGCAGGGGCGTCCCCGGGCTGGATCTGGACTACCCCCGCGTCTCGGGCTGCGACGCCTGCGGCGAGGTCGTCGCCGTCGGCCTTGGCGTCGATCCTGCGTGGGTCGGGCGACGCGTGGTCTACAACGCGGCCGTCCAGATTCCCGATCGACCCAGGCCCAGCGACCCGCCCGGGTCCACGCTGGCGGCCAACTACGAGCTGATCGGCGAGCACCACTTCGGGGCCCACGCCGAGCAGTTCACGGTGCCTGCTGGCAACATCGCCGACGTGGGCGACGCCGACCCCGCCCAGGCCGCCGCCTTCGGGCTCTGCGCCCTGACCGCGTACTCGATGATGGTCACCAAGGGCGACCTCCGACCCGGGCAGAATGTGCTCATCACCGGCATCGGGGGCGGTGTCGCGACCTCCGCCCTGGCGATCGCCAAGCACCTCGGCTGCCCGGTCTGCGTGACCAGCCGGCACCAGCGCAAGCTCGACCTCGCCAAAGACCTCGGCGCCGACCACACGATCCTCGACGAGGGGCAGGACTGGTCGCGCGACGTGCGGGGCTGGACCGGCAAGCGCGGCGTGGACATGGCCGTGGATTCGGTCGGCAAAGCCACCCACCTCGCCTGCATCAAATCGCTCGCACGCGGCGGCGCGTACGTCACCCCGGGCTGCACCACCGGGCCCGACGCAACCACCGACCTAGCCCGCATCTTCTGGAACCAGCTCCGCATCCTCGGCTCGACCATGGGCTCCAACGATGAGTTCAAAGAAGTCGTCGCGCTGTTCAAAGGCGGGCATCTCAGACCGGTCGTCGAAACGGTCTACGCGCCCAATGACTGCGTGAGCGCGTACGAACGCCTCGAAGGCGGGCAGCAGTTCGGCAAGCTGGTGATCGACTGGCGCTGATATCTACTCGTGACGATCTGGTAGACACCAAACACACCAATCTACATAGAAAGACCCCCGAGCGTCAGCCCGGGGGTCTTGTTCAAACGATCTCAATGCCGGGCCATCCCGACGGTGTCGAGTCGATCACTCGTAGAGGTTGGTGGCCTCGGTCTCGATGACCGGGCTGGTCAGGTTGTCCGAGGTCATCTCGATGCGGAAGCGGACGTCGCCGGAGGACTCGGCCTTGACAACGATGCGCCACGCGGCCTGCTGGCCGACACCGAGCACACGCACGGGGGCGAACGTCAGTGTCTTGCCGGCCGAGCCGACGTTGGTCGCGCCGGTCGCCGAGACGAACACTTCCTGAGCCGGCAGGGTGGCAACAACGCGGACGTTGTTGTCGGGCGCCGAGCCCTGGTTGGTCACGGTGATGACGTAGGTGGTGTTGGTGCCAACTTCGACCGGGTCGGTCACGTCGATCACCTCGAGGAGGATCGCCGGGATGCCCTTGAGGTCGGTCGAGCAGCGATCGGCAACGGTGTCCGCACAGGCGGCGTTGACGGTGGCGCTGGACTCGTAGCTGCGGGCGCCGCTGCCGCCCAGGGTCACGCTGAAGTCACGCGACTGACCAGCGGCGACGGAACCGAAGTCCCAGACCACGCGGTTGCCCTGCACGCTGCCGCCCGCGGAGGTGCGGACAACGTTCGCACCGGCCGGGACGGAGATCGAAGCGACCGTGTTGGCCGCCACGCCGTTGCCCGAGTTGGACACGGAGTAGGCATGGGTGAAGTTACGACCGATGTACTTGCTGTCGATGCCGCACTCCGAGGAGATCTCGAGCATGGGAGCCACGACGACCGTGTTGGTGCGGTCGGCCGAGGCGCTCAGGTCGCCCGAAGCGTCGGCCGAAGCCGGCGAGCCGAACGAACCGGTGTCGGTCGCTTCGGCGCAAACCTCGAAGGCCTTGCTCTCACCCGCGGCCAGCGTGCCGACCGGGATGCTGACGTTGCGCGAGCCGTTCGAGAGCACCAATCCCTCGGAGAGGGTGTCGTTGATCACGACGCCTGTCGCGGGTCCCGAACCGGTGTTCTTGACCACGTACCGCATGCAGACCTGGTCACACTTGAGGACCTGGGCCGGCGCGGTCTTGGTCAGGGCCAGCGCGGGCTCGACGACGGTGGTCGTCGCGCAGAGGAAGTTGTTGTATGAGACGGTGATGCACTCCGAAGCCGTGCCCACACGCTCGGCTGAGCCGACGACCTCGATGACCCGGGTCTCGCCCGCGCCCAGATCGCCGATCGCCCACGACATGCCGTCGCCCGTGGGGCTGCCGGCCGGGTTCGAGCTCGAGACGTCAATGTTGTTCTGGCTGTCCAGCATCACCATGACGTTCTGCAGGTTCGAGTTGGTCAGGTTCGTGACGTGGTACGCGTAGCCGAAGTCCTGGCCGCGGCGCACCTGAACCGGCATCACCTGGTGCAAGAGGATCGCGCTGGTCGCGACGTCACCGGTGGGAAAAGCCATCATCGTGGCCGCTTCGTTCTCCCCCAAACGCGGGCGGTAGTGGCCCCAGACCGCGGCGCTCTTGGGCGCCTCGTCCGTCGAGGCAGCCGGCGCGTCGTTCGACGGTGCCGTGTGCTGCTGCTGGGTACAACCAACAAGCGTCATCCCAGCGAACAGGCCTGCGGCCAGCATCGCCGTCAGGCTTGCATTACGAGTCTTCATTGCTTCTCCAGTTCCATAAAAGTTCAGTCCCCGTGGAAACCCCCCACGATCGGGCGCGAGAGGAGAGAGGATACAACCCGAAATAGGAGAAACCAACTAGGCGCATAGGCCGGGAGCGTTCTTGCGGTGCGGATCGCGCACGCTCATGAACGCTTACGAGCGACGCTCCGATTCGCGTTCTGTACGCATTTGCCCCAGAATAAGGCACCGAAACGCCGCATCGGCGTACCCCGTCTCGGGGTCGCCTTGACATAAATCTGCGTTAAGAATACGGTGTTCACCTGAGACGTTAGAAACCGTCGTTTTTTACATTGTCTGAACAGATATTGTTTACACAGATTGCTATCGCGGGCACGTACACCGCCGGGCGTGCATCCCCGGCCCACACGCGAGACAGCTTGACCCAGTCCTTGCCCGTCGTGAGCACCCCGTCGCATGCGCCATCGCCCGCGGCACGCACCACCCGCTCGACCTCGCCCGCCCCGTACGACGCGTGATCCCCCAGCACCACACTCCCGACGACCTCGACGCCGCGTTGCTGTGCGAATCGCACGAACGCGTCCGGGTTGCCAATCGCGCAGCAGACCACCAGGCGCTTGCCGCGCAGCGACCCCGCCTCGACGATCTCTGGCTCGGCCCGCCCGTCCCCACCGGCGCGATGGCAGGCCACACTGCCCCACTCCTCCGCAGCCGCCACGATCGGCACGCCCTCGCTGATCGACGGGGCGATCGAGTCAACAACCCGGCGCAGCTCGTCCGCCCCGACCAGTCCCGAGCGTGTGATCACCACCGCGTCGGCTCGCCCCAATGCGTCGATCGGTTCGCGCAAGAACCCACGCGGCAGCAGCGCATCACGGTCCGGCGGGCGCGTCGCGTCGATCAGCACGATGTCGAGGTCCCGAGCCAACCGTCGGTGCTGGAACCCATCATCGAGCACGACGCAGTCCACGCCCCGCCCTTCGTCGGTCTCGAACAATGCCCGCAGACCCGCAATCCGGTCGGGGCGGGCCACGATCGGCACGCCGGGCAGCGCGCCCGCGTGCTCGGCCTGCTCGTCCGAGGGCTGCCCCGGCTCGGCTTTGTATCCTCGCATCGCGATTGCCGGTCGGTACCCGTGCTCTTGCAGCAGGCGCACCACCCACCGGACGACCGGCGATTTCCCCGTCCCGCCCGCGGACAGGTTACCGACCGAGATCACCGGGCGATCGATCCGCTCGACGCCCACGCCCCGATCGAACCGACGCGAGCGTCGCCCCGCCTCCCAGGCGTACATGCGCGACATCGGGCCCGTCACCCAGATCGGCAGGCGCGTCGGCGACGGCACGCCGGGCTGAGCGGGCTCGGGGCGATCAAGATCAGAGCGCTCAGGGCCTGGCATCGTCGCCATCCCGGAGTGGGTCACGCATGTCCTGGCGCAGGCGCCGGCTCTCCCCATGATGCAGACGCACCGTGTTGAATCCGTCGAGCATCGCCAAGGACACGATCGCCGCCAGCAGCGCCACCACCGACATCCACACGATCGTATAGATACCCGGGCGGGACGGGCTGGCGATCCCGAACGCGTACGCGGTCAGCGGGATCGCGACCATGATCACCCACCCGGTCGCGACGCGGATGCGCCGCCTGGACTCGGGCAACGCCCCGACCGGCGCTTCGCGCAGCACGATGATGTGGGATGCCGTCGCGAGCAGCGCCATCGCCGCCAACGGCACCACGACCCACCACGGCGCCAAGGGCCCGTTCGCGGCGCCGAGCGTCAGCACCGATACCCCCGTCGGCGGGCTCGGACTCAAACTGTGGAGGAGGGCGTACATAGCGGTTTGGTCGGGACGATCCTACCGCCCCCCCTCCTACACTGCCCTCCCATGATCGATCTCAAGGCGTTGCGTGAAAACCCGTCCCGTTTCATCGACGGAGCCCGCCAAAAGGGCGTCGATGTCGACATCGACCGCCTCATCGCCCTCGACGCCGAGCGTCGCGACCTGATGACCCGCCAGGAAGCCCTGCGGGCCGAGCAGAAGCGGCTCTCCAAAGAGACCGGGCCCAAGCTGGGCAAGCTGATGGGGCAGCTCAAATCGGCCCAGGGCGACGCCAAATCCGCCTTCGAAGCCGAGGTCGCCGAGATCAAAGCCGCCCCCACCAAACTCAAGGACGAGATCGCCTCCTTCGACGAACGCATCTCGGCCATCGATCCCGAGATCTCCCAGCTCCACCTCCGCATCCCCCAACCGGCCGACAGCGACGTCCCCGTGGGTGCTTCGGCGGATGAAAACGTCGAACTCCGGACATGGTCGCCCGCCAACTGGGACTTTTCCAAGACCTTCGAGCAGAACCGGGGCTTCAAGCCCCGCACGCACATGGAACTCTGCGCCCTGCACGGGCTCGTTGACTTCCCGCGTGGCGTGAAAATCGCGGGCTCGCGCTCCTACGTCCTCACCGGCGACGGCATGCATCTGCACCAGGCGATCCTGCGCTACGCCATCGACACCATGTCGAACCAGAACGGCTTCACCCAGATGTCCGTGCCCGTCCTCGTCCGCGAAGAGGCCATGGTCGGCACCGCGTTTTTCCCGGGCGGGCGCGACCAGGCGTACCACGTCGAGGAGACCAGCCGGGGCGGCGGGCACGACATGTTCCTCACCGGCACCGGCGAGGTCGGGCTGATGGGGCTGCACCAGGACGAGATCCTCGATGAGGCGGACCTGCCCAAGAAATACGTCACCGTCTCCACCTGCTTCCGGCGTGAAGCCGGGGCGGCCGGCAAGGACACCGCCGGGCTCTACCGCATCCACCAGTTCGACAAGGTCGAGCAGGTGATCATCGACGTCGCCGACGAGCAGAAATCACGCGAGCACCACACCGCCATGCTCGGATACGTCGAGGGTCTCCTCCAGACCCTCGACCTGCCCTACCGCCTGCTCCAGTGCTGCACAGGCGATCTGGGCGTCAAGAACGCCGACATGATCGACGTCGAGTGCTGGATGCCCGGACGCGGCGAGCCCGACGCCGAGGGCACACCGACCGGCGACTTCGGCGAGACCCACAGCGCCAGCCGGCTCTACGACTACCAGTGCCGGCGCTTGAACATGCGTTACCGCCCGGGCGGCGAGTCGGGCAAGGGCGCGACGGCGTTCGCCTACTCCCTCAACAACACCGTGGCCGCCTCGCCCCGGATCCTGATCCCGCTGCTCGAGATGCACCAGAACGCCGACGCCTCGGTCACCATCCCCGAGCCCCTCCGCCCGTACATGAACGGGCAGGCGCGCATCGGGTAGGCTCTCAGCGCCGGGCATCGATCGCCCGATTCCAGGGGAGGAGCCCGATGCGTGCGATGAACCGACGAGACGCCTGCCGGGTGATCGCCGCCACGCCCCTGCTGGGCGCCCCGATGTCGGCCTGCGCCGCGACCGCCCGCCGAACGGCGACCTTCACACCCGCCATGCCGCCCCGCGAGTTCCGGGGCGTCTGGGTCGCGACGGTCGACAACATCGATTGGCCCAGCAAACCCGGGCTCTCCACGAGCGAACAGAAACGCGAGATCGACCGCATCCTCGACGAGAGCGCCCGCCTCGAACTCAACGCGATCTTCCTCCAGGTCCGCCCAACGTGCGACGCGCTCTACAAGTCGGACATCGAGCCCTGGAGCGCCTTCCTGACCGGTTCGCAGGGCTCTGGGCCCAGCCCCGGGTACGACCCGCTCGCGTACTGGATCGACGGCGCCCACGAACGCGGCATCGATCTCCACGCCTGGGTCAACCCCTTCCGGGCCCGCCACCCGCTCAGCATCGGGCCCGATGCGCCCAGCCACATCGCCAAACGCAACCCCTCGATCGCCCGCGACTACCGCGACCACCTCTGGCTCGACCCCGGGGCACCCGAATCACGCGAACTCGCGCTCCGCGTGATCGACGACCTGCTCACCCGCTACGACATCGACGGCGTCCACATGGACGACTACTTCTACCCCTACCCCGACGCGGCCCGCCCCTTCCCCGACGACGCCACCTTCGCCAACTACCAACGCAACGGCGGAACGCTCAAACGCGACGACTGGCGGCGTGACAACATCAACGCATTCGTGCGCTCGGTCAACAACCTCGTGCACGCCAAGGAGCCGGGCGGGCTCTTCACCGTCAGCCCCTTCGGCATCTGGCGACCCGGTCAACCCAATGGCGTCGTCGGCTTCGACGCGTACGCAGGGCTGTATGCCGACGCGAAACGCTGGATGCAGGAGGGTTGGTGCGACGCGATGATCCCCCAGCTCTACTGGCCCATCGCGTCCAAAGGGCAGCCCTTCGTGCCCCTGATGAACTGGTGGGCAGATCAGAACACGCTGGGTCGCCACCTCTGGGCGGGGCTCTACCTGACGCGGATCAAGCCAGCGGGTGATACCGAAGCCGCGAGCTGGGAGCCCCGCGAGATCACAAACCAAATCGATACGGTCGCGCTGGCGTCGCGTCTGACCGGCTACGCGCTTTTCAGCATGATCGGCTTGGTCGAGAACCGCAGGGGCATCTCGGACCTCTTAGCAGCCGGCCCGCTCGCCAGCCCCGCCCTGGTGCCCGAGAGCCCGTGGCTGAACGCGCCCAAGCCCGTCGCCCCCACCGTCGACGCGGAGCGGGCCGGGCGGGGGCTCCGCCTGTCCATCACGCCCGGCACCGATTCGCCCCCGACACGGCGCTACGTCGCTGCGTTCGATACCCCGGGCCCCGGTCGCCCCGGCTGGGTCATCCCCGCCGGACCGGGCCCGGTCCGCACGACCCTGATCCCCCGCACGCCCATCGCATCCGGGACCAAGGTGTTCGTGACACCGATCGGCCCGAACGGCGCTACCGGGACCGCGTCAGTCATCACGCTCTAAGCGGCGCACGCCGTCCACAAGCAAAGACGCCCCAACAAAAAAACAAGAAACAAGCAATAAATCGGTTGACGAACCGTTTCTGTGTGCGATACTCCCGACCCCCTTCACCGACGAACCCCGGAGCCCTCCCGTGATGACCCTGCATCCATCCAGCACAAACACCAACGACCGCCATGCGTGCGCCGTGTGGTCGCTGCCGATGCCGCGTCTGATCCCCCAGAGCAACGCAACTCGTCCCGAGAGCGACCGCGCCGGCTGATCGCTTCCCACGCGAACCAGCCGCGGCACGCCGCGTCGCCGAACACCTTTTACCCCATTACCGCTCGATGCCCTTTGTTCATCGTGGCGCCATGATCCGGCGTCACCGAACACCGGCACCGATCGTCTGCAATCAACCGCCCGAACCATCCCGCACATAGCCGTGCGGCCCGATGCCGGTGCGCCCACCGGCGGAGCCTCGACATGACCAAATCCATGAAAATCAAAGGAGTATCGTCCAAATCGCAAAGCCAGCCCGGCACCCTCGCGCGCCGACTCGCGCCCGAAGAAATCCGCGCCGGGATGCACGTCATGGTGCTCACCCAGGTCCACGAATGCGCCCGCTGGTCGGGCGAGTTCGGCACCGGGATCACCGTGTCCTTGCTCAATACCACCCCGTGCAGCGGGCAGCGTCCATCGCGCGTCGTTGGCGTGTGCCTGCCCTACGTGCTGGTCAAGACCGGCAAGGGCGAGCCCTACTGCTACGACGTCCGCACGGTCCGCCTGGCCCGGGTCGGCTCGTCGTTCGCACGCGGCTTCAAAGCCATCGATACCGCACGCGAACAGAAGAAGCACCGCAAGGGCAAGGAGAAGCAGAGCACGAAGAAAGCCAAACACAAGAAACGCAATAAGCGGGATCGCCACCGCAAACGACGCAAGCGGTGACCCCGCCCTCCATCAAACCCCTCACACCCCCGGAGCGGTGCTGTCTGCAGACGGCGCCGCTCGGGGGTATTCTGCGTGCATGCCCACATTCGCCCAGATCGACCCGCCGCCGGACTGCCCGCTGGGCCCGATCACCGCGGGCGTGACCGAACGCGGCGTCTGCCTGCTGTCCTTCCGCCCCATCACGGCCGCGGACGGACAGATGGACGATTGCTCCAACCGGCTCGGCGAGCCGAGCGTGATCGGCGACCACCCGCTGCTCGATCGCCTAGACGCCGATCTCGCGTCGTACTTCGCGGGCACGCTGACCGAGTTCACCGTGCCCCTCGATACGCCCGGCACCGTGTGGGAAACCCGCGTGTGGGACGCCCTCCTCAAGATCCCGAACGGAGAGACCGCGTCCTACGGGCAGATCGCCCGCCGACTCGGCAACCCGGGCGGGTCCCGGGCGGTCGGGCTGGCCAACGGACGGAACCGGGTCGCCATTCTGATCCCCTGCCACCGCGTCGTCGCCTCAGACGGCTCGCTCCACGGCTACGGGGGGGGCCTGGATCGCAAGTCCTGGCTGCTGGACCTCGAACACAGCCAAGGACCGGGCACAGAGCGGTATGCAGGCGGCCTGTTCGCATCGCGCGACGCAGCCGCCCGCTGAGGCATCCAGAACCACCTGTTAAGGTCTTTCGCCGATAAACCTCGGGATCCGCTGGCACAAGCCACCTTCTCGTGGCCTCTTTCCACCCGGAGAAGAGGTAGATCGTCGCGCACGTATGCGCCGAGGCTGCCGATGGGCTCGATCCACAGGAGGAACTCGACGCCATGCGTGAACAGAACAGACTCATCGCTCTGCTAGCAGTGGCGGGCTTCGCGGGCACCGCTCTGGCGGGCAACCCGACACTGATCCTCGATGACTTCGACGCCGACCCCAACGACGACGCGGGCGGGCCACGGGCCGTCAGCACCACCATCTTCGGCGGGAGCGGGTCGTTCGGCGGCACGCATCGATTCGACATCGTCACGGACACCATCTACGCGGGCGACGAAGGCTCGGCGGTCTTCGAGTCCGGCGTCGGCATCAACCTCAGCGGCACCATCCGGTGGGACAACGACGGCGCGGGCCTCGCCCTCGATGCGGCCGCCCTCGGGCTGGTCGGCTTCGAGCTCGACTTCGCGGTGATCGATCAGAACTTCAACATCGAACTCCGCATCGAGGACGGCGATGGGACGACCTCGATCGCGACCGCGAACACCGACGCACTCAATCTGTCGGGCAACAGCGTTCGGACAGACTCGTACAGCCTGGACCTGTTCGACCTGACCGACTTCGACATGACGAATGTCGCGGCGATCCAGATCACGTTCAACACGCGCTCCGGCGTCGTAGACGGGCTCGATTTCGCGGCCACCGAGTTCCGGGCCGTGGTCCCGACCCCGGGGCCGCTCGCCCTGCTCGCCCTCGGCGGGGTCGTCTGCACCGTTCGCCGGCGCTGAAGCGGTAGCATCTCAACCGAATTGACACGCCCCCGGCTTCGGCCGGGGGTTTTTCATGCGCAGCCTGGCCCACCGCGCGGAGATCAGCCGCCGCCCACGCCCGACCAAAACCGCCAGGGGCGCGGGTCGGCGAACACCGACGCGGGCACCAGCGCCTCACGCACGGCGCTGACCAGTTCGCCCAACCCCGAGCCATCGACGACGCTCGTGCGGACCACGCCCGCTTCCCCGTCATCGCCCGGCGCCAACCGATCGGCGCGGGTCGTCACGTGCAGCACGGGAACCTCGTCGTCGATCGGCGCGACCGCCCGTGGATCGAGCGCCTCGCTCCCCGCGTCGTGGCAAGAGACGATCAGAGCCACGTCAGCGAGCGCCCGCGCGGCCAGGCGATGCTCGTCCGTCGGCGCATCGGAGGGGGCGTGCTCGGGCAAGCCGGGCGTGTCGATCCAGCGGACGACCAAGCCGCCCGCGTCGATCATCGCCCCCACCGCGTCGCGCGTGGTGCCCGATCGGTCGAACGCGAGCGCCAGCGATTGCCCGCCGATGGCGTTTAGCAGCGATGACTTGCCGATGTTCGGACGCCCGATCGCGACCACCGTGGGCGGCGTCACGAGCCGCCCGAGCACACGGGCGTTTGCCAGATCATCCGGTGATGGTCGCCCCGCTGCGAGAGCCTCCCAACGACGGGGCTGATCGAGCAGCAGATCGACCGCCAGCGGGCTGGGCGCACGGGCGAGGGTTTCAAGCATGCGTGCCTCGATTTCGTCCGCGTCAGCGGGATCGGAGACGATCGCCAGATCACACCCGATCGACCCCTCAGTTGGCACGCATCCGCTGGCGACCAGGCGCTCCACGATCGACCGCACCACCGCCGCCCCGCCGTGCGGCATCACCAGCAGCGTGGCCGCGTCCGGGCGGGCGACCAACGCATGATCTATACCGAAGATATGGCGGAGCCCGAGCCGACCGACAGGCGGCGCCTCGCACCCGATCGTGCCCGGATCTGTGTGCTCGTTTGCGAGGTCGAGGCGGATGACCGCGACCGCACCGGGAGCCGCCGGCGTCCGGATTTCGAATACGGCAGGTGGTTCTGCCTTGTCTGGATCGCCCGGGGGCATGCTCAGCCCTCGTCGTCTTCTTCGAGCAGGATCTCGCAGGCCCGGCGTATGCCGTGGAGTTGGAGATCGGGCAAGAACGTCTCGACCAACTCGTCGTCCTCGAGCAGCCCCATGTCGCCCCCGGTCGCCACGATTCGGGGATAAGCCTCGTAGTAGTCCGCGTAACGCTCGGCCAGGTAACGCACCGCGCCCTGCGCCATCGCGGTCACGCCCAGGCGCATCGCGTCGGGCGTGTTCTTGCCGAAGATCGCGCCCGGGCGCTCGTACTCGATGCTGGGCAGCGCGCTGGTGCCCTCGGCCAGCGACCCCAGCATCAGGTTCAGCCCCGGTGCGATCGCCCCGCCGTGGAACACGCCCTCGCCATCCACAAAGTCCACGGTCATCGCGGTGCCCAGGTCGACCACCACGCAGGCCTGCTTGACGATCGCGAACGCGCCCGCGGCGCACATCAGACGGTCCTGCCCGACGGTTTTCTCGCCCGATTCGTCGAGCGAGTGCACGAACGGGATCGGCAAATCCCGCCCGAATCGCATCGCCCGCAGCCCGCTCTTCTTGAGCTCAGCCTCGATCGCGTCGGTCATCTCGGGGTTGACCGTGGCGATCACCACCGCGGGGTTGTCGTCGCCCTCGGCCCGGTCGGAGAGTGCCAGCGCCGCCGCCGCGATCCCTGCCGCGTCCACCGCATCGTGAACGCTCGAACCGTCCAACTCGGTGCCCTTGAACAGCCCGATCCGCGACCGGGTGTTCCCGACCGCCAGCGCGATCAGCGTGCCGATCTCGATATCGGGCGCATGACCCGGGCGGTTCTGGCCGGGGCTGGACGGGGCGGGGCTGGACGGGGCGGGTTCTGGAGTTTCGTGGCTCATAAGTGGTAAGGGTATGCCTGAGACGCCTCGCCCAAGCCCGCCCGGCCTTCCCGCCCATCCAACCCTGGACGCCACTGTCGCAGGCTGGGGGCGGGCCGGGGGCTGATCGGGCGTGTACGCTCCCAGCGGTCATCGGTCGTACCGCCGCGTCGCGGGCGTCCGATGGCGCAGGAGCACCCACGATGACGCGATGTGAGGCGGACGAATCGATCAAACGCAAGGAGGTTGATGGTTTCGGATTCGCGCTGGGCGTCTACCCCGTTGAGGCGATGCAGCCCTTGCCGGGCTACACCTCGGACTTCGAGCCCGCCGATGCAGACGAGGAGCAGCCCGGCGACTGGGAAGCCTGGCCCGACCGCTACGTCTACGACATCGTGGTGACCGTCTCCCGAGTCGCCGCCCTGTGGGACCAGCTCTTCGCGCTGATGCCCGGGCGTGTGTTCCCGATCCTGGACTTCATCGGGCACGACACCTTCCGCGAGGTCGATCCGTACATGGCTTACGAGCCCGTGGGCAAGGAACGCATCACCGACGCGGTCCGACGCTACCGCCCTTTCTTTTTCGAGGATGGGCTGGTGGGGTTCGGCGCGGTCTCGGACGATCCGTTCTTCTATGCCTTTCTCGACGAACACAAGATCATCACCATCCGGGTCGAGCCCGAGCTCAAACCCAAGGTCGAGGCGATCCTCAAAGCGTTCGACCTCGAGCCCGTGGACGAGCCCGCCGGGGCCGACTCGGCTGCCCACGAGCACCGCGGGGTATTGCTGGCACCCAAGGACCGCCCCGACCTCCTCACGGGGGAGGAAGTGGTCGAGCAACTCCGCGAGCGGTGGCGCCTGGTCCTCAACATCGACCCCGATTCGAACGTCGACGACGAGGGCGAGGACCTCGGGATCACCCTCTGGCGATGCCTGGCCAGGTGCTCGAGCGAGAAATCTCCGGAAGATCGCTACTCGGAAGTGATTCTTTCCGCGGGCTCTCTTCGGAGCACCGAAGACGCGACCCTGGCGCTCGCCCATGAGAAGTTGGGCGAACCCGGGGAATGGTCCGACGTGGTCGTCGTCGCCGCGGATCGCCTGGATATGGAGTCGGGCGCCAAGGCCCTCGCCGCGGCCGGCTTCCGCAATCGCCTGACCAGAAAACACTTAGCGAGCGAGGCCGTGATCCACTTCCGCTGGCTCGAGCCCGCCGACCCGGCGTGATCGTTCGTATAAGTGGAGCACCGCTTGTTTAAAGAGTGCGGAACCGGGGGGGGACCGGCACCGAATCGTCGGAACGACATCCGCCGCCAGGGACGGCCCCGCTTCTGTTCCTCAGGATGTCACCGGGCGAATCTCGTCCCCCATTGGGTTTGCGATCCGGGCTGATCCCCGATATCGTCCCTCCCTTCCGGGGGTTCGCCACGAACCGCGTTTTCCCCGCGAACCCCGTTCGGACGCCCGGACGGTTGACCGGAGAATCAGACGACACCGCACCGCTCGGCCAAGCCGACTGATGCCACACCCCCCCCACGACCTGGAGTGCACTGGATGTCCCGCGTGACCCACCCTTCCGTTTGCTCTCTCATCATCGCGGCTTGCGCCACAACCAGCGCTGTCTGGGCCGTCCCGGCCCTCGCAGGCACCGACCCCGTCGGTCAGGCCCAATCGTCGACGGCGATCCAGCCCACCCGCGTGCTCGACCATGCCGCGACGCTGACCGCCGAAGGTCAGTTGATCCGCGCCAAAGCGATGCTCGATGCACTGCACGCCTCGCCGGCGTCGGCCACCATGGGCGACACCCAGAGCAAACGCCTCTGGAACCTCCGCTCGGGCGTCGATCGCAGGATCCACGAGGCCGACCGCTACGAGATGAGCCTGCAGCGGGCCAAGTTCTCGCTCTCGCAGGACCGCCTGTCCGAAGCCGAGCGTCACGCCAGCGCGATCGTCCGCTCCGACCGGGTCGAAGTGACCCTGGTCGAGAACGCCCGAGCGATCCTCGGCATGATCGACGCACGCCGCACCGAGTTAGCCCCGCAGGCCGGTGCCGCCATCACCCGAGCGAGCGAATCGTTCCAGGCGGGCGACTATTCCACCGCCAAGCAACTCGTCACGTTTGTATCTGGTTTGGGCGTCGAGCTCGACGACCGGTCGCAGCGTGCCATCGACCGAACCCGCAGCAAGCTCGTTGAGCTCGAACTCGCCCGCGGCGGCACGTTCGGCACCGGAGGCGAGATCGTCTCGATGGGGCTGCTCGCCCCCGAGAGCGGCAACGCGACCGAATGGCTGCTCGGTTCGACCGGCTCGGGCGTCCCCCAGGACGGTGCCCGCAGTTCCGGCTCGTACGTCGGCGATCAGCCCGAGGACGAGCCCGCGCCCATCGAAGTCACCATCGTCGACCCGGGCGAAGGTGCCGACACCCAGCCCGCCAACGTTGACATGATCGAAGCCGCCCGCCGGTTCGAGGCCCAGACGTTGCTGGGCGAAGCCGCCCGTGCCTACGAAGAGCGCCGCCTCGGCAGCGCCCGCGAGCGTTACGAGCGTCTGGCGACCGAGTTCTCGTCTTACCTGACCGCCGAGCAACGCAACACGGTCAACACCCGCATCAACGAGCTGCGGGTCGACACGCAGGCCCAGAGCGGGCCCAACGACGCGCTGGGCAACGTGACCCAGGACCGCCAGCTCGCCCGCGACCGCTCGATCGCAACATTCGACAACCAGATGGAACAGGCCGGCGCGGCGCTCGGGCAGGGCGACACCACTCAGGCCCGAAACCTGGCCGCCCAGGCCAAGCTGACCATCCAGCAGGCCCGCGGCGTGATGGCCGAGTCGGACTTCAACGCCCGCATGGCCAGCGTCGACGACCTGCTGGTCTCGATCGCGGGCACCGAGGAACGCCTCCGCATCGAGGAGCAGCGCACCACCGAGGAACGCCTCGCGCAGCAGACCGAAGAGCTCATGAACGAGCGCCTGGCCGAGCGTGATCAGCGGATCCTCGAGAGCATCAACCGCGTGCGTGCCCTCCAGCAGGAACTCAAGTACGAGGAAGCCCTCGAAGTGGTCGAGGCCATCCTGTTCCTCGACCCGATCAACCCCTCGGGTCTCCTGCTCAAGGAGATCATCGAGGACACGATCGTCTATCGCCGGTTCCTCGGCTACCAGCGTGACAAGCAGATGTCCTACGCCCGTCAAGAGCTGGACAACCAGGAAGCGATGATCGTCCCGCACGACATCATCGATTACCCGAGCGACTGGCCCGCGATCAGTTTCCGGCGCGGCGAGCCCCTCGAGTTCGCCGAATCCGAGGCCGACCGCGCCGTGCTGGCATCCCTCCGCGACACCCGCATGCCCGTGGACCTCAACGAGAACGCCTTCGAGGACGTGATCGCGTTCATCGGAAACACAACCCGCCTGGATATCGATGTCGATTGGGAGTCGCTGGCCGACGTTGGCGTCGACCCCGACACGCCCGTGACCCTCCGCCTCCGCGAGGTGCCGCTCGAGACCCTGCTCGACCGCGTGGTCGCCAAGGTCTCCGACCCGACCCTGCCCGCGGGCTGGGCGATCCAGGACGGCATCATCACGGTCGCGTCCGACGAGGTGCTGCGTCGCAACACCGTGCTCGATATCTACGACATCCGCGACCTGCTCTTCCGGGTGCCCACCTTCGACAACGCCCCGCAGTTCGACCTCTCCAGCGCGCTCCAGAGTTCGCAGGGCGGCGGCGGGTCGTCACCCTTCCAGGGCGCCGACGAGGAGGACGATGAGATCGATTTCGAGGACCGCGTCCAGGAGATCGTCGACCTGATCCAGGCCAACATCGACCCGGACGGCTGGGTCGACCTGGGCGGCAACACCAGCTCGATCACGCAACTCAACGGCAACTTCGTGATCACCACGACCAGCCGCAACCACCGTTCGATCATCGGGCTCCTCAGCAAACTCCGCGCTGTCCGCGCCCTCCAGATCAATGTCGAGGCACGCTTCCTCACGGTCAGCCAGGACTTCTTCGAGCAGATCGGGTTTGACCTGGACGTCTACTGGAACGCGGACAACACCGAGTACCAGCTCGCGAACATCATCGACCCGTCGCTGCTGCCCTCGAACTACTTCGACACGAACGGCGCGCTGCTGCCCAACGTCTCGGGCGGGGGGCTGTTCGACCTCGACGGCGACGGCATCCCGGAGGCTCAAATCAATCAGCCGGTGTTCGGCCCGGGCAACAACGGCGGCACGCTCCCGGACGGCACGGTCCTCAGCGCCGACCAGTGGTCGATCATCCGCACGGCCCAGAACTCGTTCGGCATCACCGAATCGCTCGGCGCCGCCAGTGGGTTCGCGTCGCAGATCCTCGGGCTGAATCCCGCCCTGGGCGTCACCGGACGCTTCCTCGATGACATCCAGGTGGACTTCCTCGTCGAGGCCACCCAGGCCGACCGTCGCTCGGTCATCCTGACGGCACCCCGCGTGACCTTCACCAACGGGCAGAGATCGTTCATCACCGTCGCGACCCAGCAGACGTTCGTGTCTGACCTCACCCCGGTGACTAGCGACTCGTCCGGTGCGTTCGACCCGCAGATCGGCGTCGTCTCCGAGGGCGTGCTGCTCGACATCGAGGGCGTCGTCTCGGCCGACCGGCGCTACGTGACCCTCAACGTCCGGACCGCGATCTCTGAGATCGAGTTCGGCGAGGACCGGACCGTGCAGGGTGCCGCGGGCGGCGGCGGCGGTCTCGGCGGCGGCGGCACTTCGGTGTTCACCGGCACGTTCCAGATCCCGATCGTCACCACGACCCAGATCAACACCACAGTGACCGTGCCCGACCAGGGCACCGTGCTCCTCGGCGGGCAGCGCCTGGTCACCGAGGTCGAAGTCGAGTCCGGCGTGCCGGTCCTGTCCAAGATCCCGATACTGTCTCGGTTCTTCTCGAACCGCATCGACTCCAAGGAAGAGCAGACCCTGCTCGTCCTCCTCAAGCCGACAATCCTGATCCAGAACGAAGAGGAAGAAAAGAACTTCCCCGGCCTGCTCGATCAGCTGGGGGGCTGAGGCCCGAAGTCGCACGGGGAACGGACTCGTTTCTCGACGCCCGATACATTCCGTTCGTAACAGGGGCGTGCCCAGGGGCACGCCCTTTTTCTTGCCCGCACCGTCTGCCTCCCAGGCAGCAACCGGTTGCCCCCGTCGGAGCGATTCGTGTTCTATAGTCGTCCCTCGCCGGGCACACCCCGGGGCTTTGGAGGTCAGGTATGGCACAGGCTGAATCGAGACTGCGCGTCTCGGATCGCGACGGGGTGACGACGGTCGAGTTTGTCGACCGCAACATCCTCGATGAGGCGAACATCCAGGCGATCAGCGAGGAGATCTCCGCGCTGATCGATCGAACCGAGACGCCCAAGCTGCTCATCAGCTTCTCGAACGTCGACCACCTGTCGTCCGCCGCCCTCGGCGCGTTGATCACGATCAACCACCGCGTTCGCGACCGCGAGGGCCAGCTCCGCCTGGCGAACATCGATCCGCAAATCTACGAAGTCTTCGTGATCACTCGGCTCAACAAGCTGTTCGAGATCCACGACACCGCCGACGAGGCATCGGCGAGTTTCGCCTGACCGCCTGTGCAAGCCGTCTGGTGAACGCCTTCCGGACGGTGCTATTGAGAGCCGAGGGATCCGAGCATGGGCAGCAATCCGACCGTCATCCGAGACGCTACACGCGTTGAACTCGCCAAAGACCGCGGGCTCATCGATGACGTGATCGAGCGCATCCTGGCGCTGGCCGCCAAGCACGGATTCGACGCCGGCTCGGGGTTCGCGATCCGCCTGGCGATCGAGGAAGCCATCACCAACGCCTTCGTGCACGGCAACTCCACCATGCCGCACGACGCCACCGTCACCGTCGAGTACCGCGTCTCGGACTGCTCGGTCGACGTCGCGGTCGAAGACCGCGGCCCGGGCTTCAACCCCGACCGCCTGCCCGACCCGACCCGCGAAGAGAACCTCTCCAAACCCTCCGGGCGCGGCGTCATGCTCATGCGGGCGTACATGACCGAGGTCGTCTTCAACGACTCGGGCAACCGCGTCCGCCTCACCTACCGCCGCGAGAGCTGACCCGCGCGAGCCCCCAATCGACAGCCCCCTTCGCCAGGGCGCTTTCTCGCAGTGCCGGCACGCATCCAGCGGGCGGCGCCATCGGCTCCTGGCGGATTCCCGGGCGTTCGTCTTGCCCGTCCGACCACGAACGCGTACCATCAGTTTAGAATAGTTCTTATGTTGAGGATCTGTTTATCCTTAATGTGCGGACGCGATTCCCCGACGGAGACGCCGATGGCTGTGACCCTGCCGATCTACCTCGACCATGCCGCCACGACCCGCTGCGATCCGCGCGTGGTCGACGCCATGCTGCCCCTGTTCACCGAGAACTTCGGCAACCCCGGCTCGCGGAATCACTCGTTCGGCTGGGCCTCTGAGGAAGCCGTGGACACCGCCAGGCGTCAGGTCGCCGAACTGATCGGCGCCGACCCGAAGGAGATCGTGTTCACGTCCGGTTCGACCGAGAGCAACAACCTCGCCATCAAGGGCGCGGCCAACATGTACGCCAAAGCGCCCGCCGGGCAAACCGGGCGCGGGCACATCATCAGCGCGCTGCACGAGCACAAAGCCGTGCTCGACCCGTGCAAGCGTCTCGAGAAGGAAGGCTTCGACGTCACGCTGCTCGAGCCGGGCAAGGACGGCCTGATCACCAAGCACATGGTCGAGGGCGCGATGCGCGACGACACGATTCTCGTCACCGTCATGTGGGCCAACAACGAGATCGGCACGATCAACGAGATCCCCGAGATCGGTGCGCTCTGCCACGATAAGGGCGTCGTTTTCCACACCGACGCGACCCAATGGGTCGGCAAGATGCCCACCGATGTCAAACGCGACAACGTGGACCTGCTCTCGCTGTCGGCGCACAAGATGTACGGCCCCAAGGGCGTCGGGGCGCTCTACGTGCGGCGCCGTCGCCCGCGCGTGCGTCTGACCGCGATCCAGGAGGGTGGCGGGCAGGAACGCGGGCTCCGCTCGGGCACGCTCAACGTGTCGGGCATCGTCGGGCTGGGCAAGGCCTGCGAGCTGTGCGCCCAGGAGATGGACAGCGAGCGTGAACGCCTGCTCAAACTCCGCAAGCGGATCGAGGACAAGGTCACGTCCGCGCTCGACGTGGTGCAGGTCAACGGGCACGCCGACAAGCGCTTGCCGCACCTCACGAACATCTCGTTCGGCTTCGTCGAGGGCGAGAGCCTGATGATGGCGGTCAAGGACATCGCGATGTCGTCCGGGTCGGCGTGCACCAGCGCGTCGCTCGAGCCCAGTTATGTCCTCAAGGCGCTCGGCGTCGGAGACGACCTGGCCCACTCATCGCTGCGGATCAGCTTCGGGCGCTGGAGCACCGAGGAAGAGGCCGACTTCGCGGCCGACAAGATCATCGAAGCCGTGTCGAAGCTCCGCGTTCTTTCGCCCCTGTACGACATGCACAACGAGGGCATCGACGTGAGCAAGATCGAATGGAACACGCACTGAGCGTGTCCGAGTCGTGCCCGTCCGGGCACAAGACTTGTCCCGCCCCTGCGGGCTGGCAATAGGAATGAAAACGGGCCGAAGGCGGTTCGTACGAGTAGAGCAAGCAGACACTCCCACCTACGAGGTGCAGCATGGCATACAGCAACAAGGTCGTCGAGCATTACGAGAACCCCCGCAACGTCGGGACCTTTGGCACCCAGAAAGAGATCAAGGAACGCAAGGACGTCGGCGTCGGGCTCGTCGGCGCTCCCGAGTGCGGCGACGTCATGCAGCTCCAGATCAAGGTCGATGACGACGGCAAGATCGAGGACGCCAAGTTCAAGTGTTTCGGCTGCGGCTCGGCGATCGCCTCTTCGTCGCTGGCTACCGAATGGCTCAAGGGCAAGGAACTCGACGAGGGCCTGACGATCAAGAACACCCAGATCGTCGAGGAACTGAGCCTGCCCCCGGTCAAGATCCACTGCTCGGTGCTGGCCGAGGACGCGATCCGGGCCGCGATCGCGGACTACAAAGAAAAGAACGGCATCGAGTCCGATACCCAGGCTCATGCGCACTGAGAATGTGCCCGATCTGCGTCATGGAAGCTAGAATGAACCGGGCCGATCAGAAGAGGTAGGCCCGACCGCAGGACGAAAAGGAAACCGAGATGTCCACAGAAACCGCCGAGAGCACCGTGATCCTGACCGAGCTGGCCGCCAAAGAGATCGGACGCATCATCGCCGAGCAGGAACTCGATGCGGACAAGGTCCGCCTCCGCATTGGCGTGAAGGGCGGCGGGTGCTCGGGATTCAGCTACATCCTCGATCTCACGGAGACCCAGAAGGACTCCGACGAGCTTTTCGAGCAGCACGGCATCAAGATGATCGTCGACCCCAAGAGCCTGCTCTACCTGGGCGGCACCCAGGTCGACTTCAAGGACGAGATCATGGGGCGTGGGTTCGTCTTCAGCAACCCCAACGCGACCACCAACTGCGGGTGCGGCTCGTCGTTCTCCGTCTGAGCCGATCCCGGCACACGCCGGCACCCATCATCATCCGAACAGACCATCGATACCGCCCGCCTGATCGCGGGCGGTATCTCTTTTGGGCAAGCGGGGTTGCCAATCAGTGGGCGGGATGGTTCAATGGTCCTTCACCCGGGGGCGGAGGCCCCCGGCACGCGCCCCCGGAAGGACCCGAATGAGCCAGGCCCCCACGCCCCTCGAAACCGCCCACGGCTTCGCTCCCCCCACCGTGGTGCAGTTCAGCGTGTTCTTGGTCAACAAGGTGGGCAAGCTGCTCGACCTCGTCGAGAACTTCGATGAGGCGTCCTGCTCGGTCTGCGCGGTGTCCGTGCACGAATCCTCCGACCACGCCGTGGTCCGCCTGATCACCAACAACGCCGCAGAGGCCCGCAAACTGCTCCGGGAGGACGCCCTGCCCTTCGGCGAGCACGAGGTGCTCGTGGTCAGTCTGAGCGAGGGACACACGCTGTCACGCCTCTGCCTGCACCTGCTGGGCGCCGAGATCAACATCGCGTTCGCGTATCCGCTCATGATCAAACCCAGCGGCGACCCGACGATCGCGATCGCCGTAGACGACCACACCCTGGCGGGCCAGATCCTCCGCCGAAAGGGGTTCACACTGCTCGGCGAGGCGGATTTCCCGCGATGACCTCGCCCATACCATTTTAATGGGGTGATATCCCCGCCTGACCACCACCCCTTTCCGGGATGATGGTCAGCGGACGCAGCCGATCGACGGTACTTCACGTATAACTAGGCGACCGAGAGCTCTTCTCGGAACGCAGCAACCACACCAATCGCAACCACCCACTTGACCGGCAATCGGCTGGTCTCAACCGAGGAGAAGACCATGTCCCGAATGCTACTGACCATCGTTGCAGGCCTCGCCGCGGGGGTCGCCAATGCCGGCCCCGACCATGGCGACCACAAGCACGGCGACCACAAGCACGCCGATCACGACCAAGCCGAGCACGCCGAGGCCGCAACGCCCGAGCACAAGTCGCTGGCCGAGTTGTTCGCCGATATGCCCAAGCCCGAGCTGTGGATCGGCACGAGCGCGCCCGCCCTCAAGCTCTCCCACTTCGCCCGCGGCGAGGCGATCACCTCGTTCGAGCCCGGGCATACCTACGTCGTCGAGATGTGGGCGACCTGGTGCGGCCCGTGCATCCGGGCGTTCCCCCACGTCGCGTCGCTCCAGGAGAAGTACAGCGACAAGCTCAGCGTGATCGGCGTGAACGTCTGGGAACAATCCAAGGGTCAAGAACGCCTGGACCTGGTCAACGAGTTCGTCGCCAAGCACACCGAGATGAAATACACGGTGGCGATGGAAGAGGGCACCGCGATGTCGGACACCTGGATGAAGCCCGCGGGGCAGAACGGCATCCCGGCCGCGTTCATCGTGGACGGCGCCGGCAAGGTCGCCTGGATCGGGCACCCGATGGGTATGGACGAGCCGCTCGACGCGATCATCAAGGGCGAGTACGACATCGAGGCGGCTTCTCAGGACGCCTGGAACCAGGAACTCATGCAGATCGCCAGCACTGAGGTCCGCCGGGCCGCGAAAGCCGGCGAGGCCGAGCGAGTGATGGACGTCTCCAAAGCCCTCGTCTACGGCCCCTCCGCCGAGGACCCCCAGACGCTCAACATGGTCGCGTGGACGCTGCTGAACCTCAAAGACGCGGATGCCACCACGCTCAAACTCGCGCACCACGCGGCCAAAACCGCCGCCGAACTGACCGAGTGGAAGAGCTGGATGGTGCTCGACACCTACGCCCTGGCCGCGTTCAAGCACGGCGACCGCGAGGAAGCCATCAAGTGGCAGAAGAAGGCGATGGAACTTGCCCCCGACGAGTACCGGGAGCAGCTGCAGCCGCAGATGGACCTGTTCACGGGCGAGGGCTGATCGCCTCAGGCTCTGACAGTCACTAAATCAGAGAACGCCCCGCCGGCCCGGCGGGGCGTTCTTGTTTGTGTCTCACTCGATTCTCGCCTGGCAGGCCCCGCCCCGTTCAGCTCCGTCGAGGCCAGTTCAGTTCAGGCCCTTGGCGCCCAGGTAGTGCTCGGCGTCGAGCGCCGCCTGGCAGCCCATGCCCGCGGCCGTCACCGCCTGGCGGTACCGGGCGTCGGACACGTCACCGGCTGCGAACACGCCGGCGATGTTGGTCTCGCTCGAACGGGTCTTGAGCTCGAGGTACCCGGCGTCGTCGAAGTCGAGCCCGCTGTCCTTGATGAACTTGGTCGCGGGCGTGTGACCGATCGCCACGAACAGGCCCTTGACGGGCAGCTCGGACTCGTCGCCGGAGACCGTATCTTTCAGGCAGACGCCCGTGATCTTGTCGTCGCCGAGCACGTCGACCACGGTCTTGTTCCAGAGCACCTCGGCGTTGGGCTTGGAGAGGAAACGCTCCTGCATCACTTTGGACGCGCGGAGTTCGTCGCGCCGGTGGATGACCGAGACCTTGCTGGCGAACTTGGTCAGGTAGGTCGCTTCCTCCATCGCGGTGTCGCCGCCGCCCACGACCGCGACATGCTGGTCGCGGAAGGCCGGCAGTGCCCCGTCGCAGACGGCGCAGGCCGAGACGCCGCCGCCGGCGCGGGCGAGGCGCATCTCGTTGTCGAGCCCGATCCAGTTCGCGGTCGCCCCGGTCGATACGATCACGGTGTGGGCCTTGACGGTGCTTCCGCCCGAGGTGTGCAGGGTGTGGGGCGAGCCGTCCGAGGAGAACTCGCACTTGGTGATGTCCTCACCGACGATGCGGGTGCCGAAGCGTTTGGCCTGCTCCTCGAACTTCATCATCATCTCGGGACCCTCGACGCCGTCGGGGAATCCCGGGTAGTTCTCGACCTCGGTGGTGAGCATGAGCTGCCCGCCGGGGAGGATGGGCCCGGGGTCCTGCTTGGGGACGCCGACGTAGACGACCGGGTCGAGGCTGGCGCGGGCGGCGTAGATCGCCGCCGTCCAACCGGCGGGCCCGGAACCGATGATCACAACCTTCTCGATGCTGTCTGTTCCGCCTTCGCTCACGCCGTCCTCCGGTCTTGGTTGCTGATTCTGTTGGTGCCGTCAAGGCCATAAGTGGTCACGGGGAACGGGGCACGACAGCCGCGTATTCCCGCCCGATCTGGAAGCCTCATGCACGGGCTGCCCGCGGGGTGGGGATGGTACGAGGGTGCGGAGCGCCGAACCAGCGCATCAAACAAGCCCCCGCCGAGGCGGGGGCTTGCGTGGTTTGAACGATTGAAACAGGTGCCCGTGTGGATCGGACAGCCAAAGCGTTTCTGAGTCGGCTCGATCAGCCCGCGGCTGACCGATTCTGTGATGCCGCACGATCGGAGCCCGCGCCGCCACCAGCGTCGGCGTCGAGATCCTCGAACACGTCGTCACGCTTGAAGAAGCGGCTCGGCTTGGAGTCGTTGAGACGCTCGTTGAGACGCTCGAGCGACTCCTCGACGATCTGGCGGACCCGCTCGCGCGAGATGCCGACGTCGGCCGCGATCTCTTTGAGGGTCAGGGGTTCCTGTCCGTCGAGCCCGAAGCGGAGCCTGAGGATCAATGCCTCGCGTTCGTCGATGGTTTCCATCAGACGACGGAGGATCTCGAGTTCCTCGGTCTGCAACGTGCGCTCTTCCGGGGTGCCCACGCGGCTGTCGGCGATCAGCTCGCCCAGCTGCATCAGACCGCCCTCGCCATCCGACGGGGCCTGGCTCGGGGCGTGGAACGCCTTGACCGCCCGCTTGATGATCTTGACCTTCTTGAGGGGCAGATCCATCGCCTCGGCCAGCTGCTCCATGGTGGGCGGTGCACCGTTCTCGGCTTGCAGCCGACGGGAATGCATCTTCCACTTGGCGATCAGCTCGACCATATAGGCCGGGATGTGGATGGGCTGGTTGGCGTTAATCAGGGCACGCTTGATGCCCTGCTTGATCCACCAGCTGGCATAGGTGCTGAAACGCGCACCCTGGGCCGGGTCGAATCCCTCAACAGCGCGCATGAGCCCTATGTTGCCTTCCTCGATGAGGTCGGTCAACGGCAAGCCGCGGTTGTTGTAGTTCTTCGCGATCGACACCACAAGACGCAGGTTCGAGCGGATCATCCGCTCGCGAGCCTCTGGGCATTGATCGTTGATGATGGCCCAACCAAGTTCCCGCTCTTCCTCTGCGGTCAGCAGCGGATAGCGGTTGATGTCCTGGAGATAGACCTGGATGGATGACCGCACACCGCCCGGATTTGCCGGCGATGGCGCACGTGCACCACGAACACTTCTCTCACTCACTTTCCTACCCACCTCTCTGCGGCGAGCGCCGCTAGAAAGAAGACAAGCCGGGTCTGGACCCAACCTCCTACTGGTTCGTGAGTCTACGCGAAAGGTTCCATCGGCTAAAGCGGAAACCCCCTGAACGATGGGGAATTCGAGCGATCGGGTTGGTAGTTGAGCATCCGGTTTGTGGGGACTGGGCGGGTGAGCCGACAATTTGCACAATGTGATCGGCCCATGCGAAAATCGGTGGCACGGGCCGAGAACCCGGGACAGAATGCCGCCTAACTCTCCGGAGCTCCCCGATTTGGACCGTGACCTGACCGAAATCCTCGCCGAATGGGCCTTCCAACCGGGACAAATCAACGTCCGCCTGATCCAGGGCAAGGACGGCGAGCCCCGGATCCAGGTCCGCCTCGACCTCGGACTGCTCCAGATGTTCGTGGACGGACGCCCCGACGGGCAGCACCCCGACGGTTTCGACAGCCTTCTTGAACTCCACGAGGCCCGGGTCGATGAGCTCAGCATGGCGTCCGATCTGGACCCCGGTGTCGCCGAGGAAGCCGGAGGCGCCACCGCCGAGAGCGAGAGCCCGGTTGCCGACAAGGACGATGACGACGAATCCGAGACCGAACTCCACGTCCTCACGCCCGAGGATTGCCGCCTGATCCGCGAGGAAGCGGTCCAGTACTACCACCGCTATATCGCCCTGCTGGTCCTCGAGGACTACGAGGGCGTCGCCCGGGACACGTCGCGGAACCTGCGGGTGCTCGACCTAATCGGAGAGCACGCCCAGAGCGAGGAAGATCGACGCTCGATGGAGCAGAACCGCCCCTACGTCATGATGATGCGTGCCCGGGCCCTGGCGAGCATGGCGCTGCGCGATGAGGAGCCCAAAGCCGCGGCCCACGCGATCGAAGAGGGCATCGAGGCGCTCAAGCGGTACTACACCGACCAGGAGGCGCCCGAGGCGTTCGAGGACTCGGGCGAGGTCCAGATGCTCCGCGAGATGCGCGAAGCCCTGGTGCCCAAGCTCCCGCTCTCACAGAAAGCCGAGTTGCGGCAGCGTCTCGAGGCCGCGATCGGCGCCGAGAACTACGAGCTGGCCGCGATCCTGCGTGATGAACTCCGCATGATGGGCGCCGACACGACGCAGGGCGGCGCCTGATCGAACCGGGCACCCCGACTCGCACATACGAAGACTGATCAAGCCTGATCGACAGATTCGACGGGCTCGCTGAGCACCCCGGGCTCGGGCGCTTCCTCGGCGAGCACCGCGACCGGCGGCTCGTTGACGCCGGGCAGATCGCACCGCGTGAGCACCTGCTCGGCCAACGCGGCCGCGGACACATCCTCCTCGACCACGATCAGATCGGCACCGAGCGCGCGGGCCTTGTCGGCCCGGCGTTGCACCGAGACACGCACCGCGATATGCACGTCCGGCCGCCCCGCTCGGATCATCCGAACGGCCCGCATCGTCGCGTCAGAATCCGGCAGCGTCAGCACAACCGCTGCGGCGTGGTCGATTCCGGCCGATTCGAGCACGTCAGGATTCGACACGTCGCCGAAGACCACCGTACGACCCGCGGCAGACTGCTCGCGCACCGTGTTCGGGTTCAACTCGATGATCACCACGCTGGCGCCGGCCTGCTCGATCCGTTCGACACAGGCCCGACCGACCGGCCCGAAGCCCGCGACAATCACGTCGGCCCGGGGGGTGTGGCTGTCTGAGTCGTCGCCCGCCTGACCGTTGCGCCGCCAGGGAGGGCTGCCGAGGGCATGGGCGAACGGCGCGAGCCTGGGGCCCAGCCCCATCACCGCGGGCGTGACGATCAGCGTCGCGATGACGACCGCGACCAGCACCGAGCCCTGATCGCCCGAGAGCAACCCGAGCGGGATCGCTACGGAGAACACCACCAGCGAGAACTCGCCCGCTTGGGCCAGCGACGCGCCGACCCGCGCCGAGAGTCCGCCCTCGATCCCGGTCGCCCAGGAGACGCCGGCGATCATCAGCAGTTTGATCACGATCAACCCGCTCGCGCCGACCGGGACGATCCACCACACGGGCATGATTGATTCGAGGTCGACCTGCAGCCCGATCGCCGTGAAGAACACGGCCATGAACAGATCACGCACCGGCGCGAGCTGCCCGGCGAGCTGATACCGGAACGGCGTCCCCGCCAGCAGGAACCCGGCGATGAACGCGCCCAACTCTGCGCTAAGACCCAGCCAACCCGTCAGCGTCGCGGCGCCAAGCCCGATCGCCGCGGTAAGCACCAGCAGCACCTCGCCCCCCGCGATGCGTGCGGCCTCACGCAGCAACCGGGGCAGCAGCAAACGCCCGACACCGATCATCGCCGCGATCGCGCCGATCGCGAACACGACCTGCCCGGTGCGATCCCAGAAGGTCCGCGCCTCGATCGTCGCTCCGTCAATTGGCACGCCCTCGGAACCCACGACCGAGCCCGAAACAGCGAGCGCAGGCAGCACCGCCAGGAAAACGATCACGATCAGATCCTGCACCAGTAGGATGCCCAGCGCCGAACGCCCGGCCGATGTTTGTAGCTCGCGACGCTGCGTGTACAAACGCATCACCACCGCGGTCGAAGACATCGAAAGCCCCATCGCGGCCGCCAGCGCCCCGCGGGGCGGCAGCCCGCACAGCGTGAGTATCCCCCACATCGCCGCGGTGCCGCCCAGCGTGCTGATCACGCCCACGACGACAATCGAGGCGGCCCCCTTGCGGATCGCAGAAGCGTCGAGGTGCATGCCGATCGAGAACATCAGCACGATCAACGCCATCTGCCCGATCTGCTCGATGCCGTCGGGCGAGGACACCAGCGACAGCCCGCTGGGCCCGATCGCGATGCCCGCGAGCAGGTAGGCAGGAATTGCCGCCACGCGCAGGCGTGAGAGCAGCAGCGTGATCACGCCCGCGCACGCGAGCACCAACAGCAGGTTGAGTTGCACCGCCCCACCGCCGCCGCCGGCGCCGAGTGTGAGCGACACTGCCGGAATGATCGTCAAGCCCGGGCCCCCGCTTCGTCATCGTTTGGCGAGCCCAAACGCGTACGACGCGCCCGCTCGACCACCACGCGCAGCAAGGTTAGGTCGGCCGGGGTGATGCCCTCGAGACGGGACGCCTGCCCCAGCGTTTCGGGGCGGAACTTGCCCAGCGCATGGCGGGCCTCGGTCCGCAGGTCTGAGAGCATCGTGTCGTCGATCCAGTCCGGCAGGCGCTGGTGCTCGTGCTCGCTCCGACGCCTGATCTCGGTGCGCTCCCGCTCGACATAGGGCTCGTACCGTGATTCGGCGTGCAGGGTCTTGACCACCCCAAGCGGCAGGCTCGCGCCCGCGCCGCGCAACGCGCTATCGAGGGCCGGCGCGTCGAACGATGCCTCCCGGCATCGGTCCCAGAGCGTCTTCTGACCCGATCGGGCCGATCGCATCAACGCCCTGCCTGCGTCCAACTCGCCCGCCCGACGCTCGTAGTGATCCGCACGCAGACGCCCCAGTCCGTGGTGCTCGAGCAGCCCGAGGTGCCTAGCCAGGGGCGTCAGGCGGTCCGCCGCGTTGTCCGAGCGGAGCAGCAGGCGGTGCTCGGCGCGGCTCGTGAACATGCGGTAGGGCTCGACCGGCGTCTTGGTCACCAGGTCGTCCATCAGCACGCCGATGTACGCCTGGTCACGCCCCAGGACGACGCGCTCCTCGCCCGCGTGGGCCCGAGCGGCGTTGAGACCGGCGACGAGCCCCTGGGCCGCGGCTTCCTCGTAACCGCTCGTCCCGTTGATCTGACCCGCCAGGTACAGCCCATCGACCGAGCGGACACGGCAGGTCGCGTCGATCTGGTGCGGACGCACCATGTCATACTCGACCGCGTAGCCCCAGCGCAGCACCTCGGCCCGCTCGCACCCGGGCATGGTGTGGACGACCACGTCCTGCACGTCGGCGGGCAGCGAGGTCGCGATGCCGTTGCAGTAGATCGAGTCCGAACCGAGCGATTCGGGCTCGAGGTACACGCCGTGGGAGGTCCGGTCGGCGAATCGCACCGCCTTGTCCTCGATCGACGGGCAGTATCTGGGGCCGTCGGCCAGTTGGCCCGTGTGCATCGGGGCCCGGTGCAGGTTCTGGCGGATCAGCTCGTGGGCAGATTCATGGGTCGTCGTCTGGCGGCATTCGACCTGCTCGAGCAGCGGGAAGCGGTCGCACGCCAGATCGCCTAACGCCCAGCCACCAGGGAGGCCCGGCGGGCTCAGATCGGAGAATGGCACCGGCTCGGCGTCGCCCCGCTCGGCAGGGAGCCCCTCCCAATCGATCGACGACCGCCTGATCCGGGGCGGCGTGCCCGTCCGCAGACGCCCCAGCTCCAGCCCCAGCCCCCGGAGGGCGTCGGAGATCCCCTCTGCAGAGCCCTCGCCGTGACGCCCCCCCGGAGTCTTGACCTCGCCCGTGTGCATGAGCCCACGCATGAACGTCCCGGTGGTCAGCACGACCGAATCGCCCTCGATCGACCGCTCTACGCCGTCAGGGGCGATCGAGCGGACCCCGACGACCCGAGACCGACCGCCAACACCCTCTTCGAGCAGGAAGCCCTCCACGCTGCCCTCGATGATGCTGATTTCCGGGCGGGCGGCCAGCAAAGACAGGACGGCTCGGGGATAGAGGGTTTTATCGGACTGACACCGCGGGCCGTGCACCGCAGGGCCTTTCGAGGTGTTCAGCAGCTTGAACTGGATGCCAGTCGAATCGGCCGCCAGCCCCATGAGCCCGCCCAGGGCGTCGATCTCGCGGACCAGTTGCCCCTTGGCCAAGCCACCGATCGCGGGGTTGCAGCTCAGGGCACCGATCTTGTCCGCCCGCATCGTGAGCAGGCAGACCGATCCAGGACGCCCCAGCGCGTTCGCAGCCGCCCACGCGGCCTCCACGCCCGCGTGCCCCCCACCGACCACGATGACCGCGAAGCGATCCATGACGCCCTCGTTACTCGAATAAATAGCAAACACGACTCAACCACGACGCAATATGCTAGTATGATATGCGTGTTGCTAACGAGCGCAACACCCCCGTATTTCAGGAGGCTTCTATGGCTATTTCGACGATCCGTAACGCCGCTCTCGCCATGCTTGTCGGCGGCGTGATGGGCTTCTCAGCATCCAACGCAATGGCCGATGAGGTCGTCCTCCGCGATGGCTCCGTGTACACGGGCACCATCGTGTCCCAGACCCGACGTCAGGTGATCATCGACACCGTGGTCAGCGGCATCCGCACCCGCATCACCCTCGACCGGCGCGAGTGCAAGTCGATCGTCCGCGGCGAAACCCCCACGACCACCCCGGCTGTCGAGGGCGTGCCCACGGGCATCCCCACCATCGGCGGCGGACGCAAGATCGAAGAGGATGCGGCCCCGGTCATCCTCAAGCGGGAAGGCTACGACCTGATCATGGAGGTCCCCATGGAGGGCGTCTTCGGTCAGGACATCTACCCGCTGTCTGTTGAGAACACGCTCGAGTGGGCTGCGGAGCGCGGCGTCACCGACGTGGTCTTCCGCATGAACTCGCCCGGCGGCGAGGTGTGGGCGTCCGAAGAGATTGTCGAGATCATGGCCGACTACGCCGACAAGTTCCGCTACCACGCCCTGATCGAGCACGCGATCTCCGCGACGATCTGGCCGTCCTTCTTCTGCGACACCATCACGATGGCGCCCGGCGCCACCTTCGGCGGCGCGGTGGTCTTCATGACCGACGACACCGGCTCGGCTGAGGTCGACAAGAAGATGACCTCGATCATGGCCGCCAAGCTGGCCGCATCGGCCGAGGCCAACGGGCACTCGCCCTACCTGGTCAAGGCGATGATGCTCTCCGAAGAAGCCGTGTATGCGGTACGACGCGGGGGTGAGTGGGTCCTGACCAATGAGATCCCCACCGAGGGCGACTACGAGACCATCGACGGTCCCGACACCGTGCTGACCCTGACCGCCGCCGACGCAGCCAAGTACGGCATCGTGACCGCGATCGACGACCGCTCCATGGAGGCCTTCACCGAGGTCCAGGGCATCATCGACTGGGACCATGTCGTGGATGAGCCCACCGAGATCGCCGATGAGGCAAACGCAGAGTGCAAGGCCCTCCGCAGCAAGCTGCTCGGGACGATCATCTCGTTCTACCGCGAGCAGGGCGTGTGGGCCGGGCGCAGCTCGATCCGCGGCTCGGCCGCCGCGCTCCAGAACATGCGTCGCCAACTGGGACGCTACAAGTCGCACCTCCGTAAGGCCGAGAAGCTGAGCATGGACGCGATCACCAGCTCGTTCGAGCAGGTCATCGAGGTCGACTACTGGGAGACCGAGATCGAGATCCGCATGCAGGAACTGCGCAACAGCAGGCGTCCCTGATCGCAAGGCAAGCACGGCGAACCGATCGGTCCGCCGAGCCGGACGCAGGCCTGCAAGCCAGTCGTAGATGAATCGTGAATCACGCAAAGACCCGCCTCTCGAGGCGGGTCTTTTTCTTGGCTCCGTCGGGATTGTCAATCCGTTTTGGCTCGACCCATTAGGACATGGTTCGCCCGGTGGCGGTGCCGTACCGGCAGCGTGCGCCTTGACCCCTAGAGCAGGCGGCAACCCGCCTGGCATGCGGCTACGAGACCGACTCGGGGACTCAGGGCTGACCGAGCGGCTGGCCCGTGTACACCTCGTCGCCGCCGACGTCGATACCCCGCAGCCCGCCACGCGTCCAACGCACACGCAACGGCAGCCGATCGCGGAAGCTGCCCACGTTCGGCGGCTCGAAGTCCTGCGGGCGGTACTGCGATGTGGTCGGGTCCGGCGACTCCGGGTTGTTGGGACGGAAACCCGGGTTGATCTCGGTCGTCTTGACAAACTTGGCCGACCCGTCGAAGAGCAGCAGGTTGGGCGACGCCTGCTCGTAGGCGTAGAACAGGCCGGTGCGGGTCGAATGGAAATCATAGAACTCGAACGAATACGCCTTCTGCCCAGGGTAGCTCACTTCAAAGATCTTACGCTTCCCGAGCTTTTCCAGCGGGGCGCCGTTGAACCAGTTGTGATCGCTCGGGCTCTGTTCCACGGTGCGGGTGCGCCCCTGCTTCATGTCGGGCGACCAAGACGCGGGCACGACCTGGTACGTCGAACTAAACCACCACCAGTCGAAGAACTGCTCCCACTGGCCGTTGCTGGGCACGTTGGTGCGGTCGTTTTCTGGATCGGCTTGCCACTGCTTGCGTTGGCTGTCGGACGGACACGCGACGATCGGTTCCGGCAGGTTCAGTGTGAGGTAATCGATCAGCACCAGGTGTGTGAACTCGCGGTGCGGGAGCCGGTTCGGCGGGAGCGGCATGTCCTTGAGATAGGTACGGCGCCGGATGATGCACGTTGCCTGCATGCGCGGCGCCTCGTCCACGTCACGAGCGAACGAGAGATCCTCATCCTCGCAGCCCGTCGGTCCGGGCTGCCAGGAGTACGCGGGCAAGAAATCCTTGAAGTCGTTCTGATAGCCCGCCTGTGCCACACCCATCTGGCGCTGGTTCGACAGGCAGATCACACGCCGGGCGCTCTCGCGCGCCTTGCTGATCGCGGGCAGCAGGATCCCCACCAGCAGCGCGATGATCGCGATGACGACCAGGAGCTCGATGAGCGTGAAGGCGACGGCGCCAGATCTCGTCCGGGAGTGACGGCTCATGGAAAGACCCTTCGATAATCGGTTCGAGGCAAAGAAAAAATGAGGACCGGCGCGAGCCGATCCTCATCGGATCAAACATAGGTATTCGCGAGCCCGTTCCGGATGGGTGTGCCGGGAGTCATCGCGATCAGGGCGTTAGTTGCAGTCATCCACGAGATCGAACGGACGCCCGATCTCTTTGCCGCCAAAGTCAACGCCCTGCAGCCCGTACCGGGTCCAGCGGAAGCGCTGGCAGTACTCGACACCTGCATCGCCCACCGGGCCGGGGAACGTATCCAGCGGGATATAGACCTGCTCCCACTGCTGGTCCGGGAACTCGGGACTCCAGCCGGGGTTGGCCTGCGATGTCGCGATCCGGCGGACCGAGCCGTCGAAGAAGCTCAGGTTGCACTGGGCCTGGGGGTACATGAAGTGCAGGCCCTGGCGTGAGCCGAGGCGATCGAACTCCTCGAACTGCATGACCTTGCCCGCGGGGAACGCCACCTGGGCGAACTTGCGGTTGCCGAGCACGACGTTGTTGCGATTGCCGGTTTGGTTCGGCTGATACGCACGGAACAGGTGCGGCGTGTCTGCGACGGGGACATAGGTGGACTGGCCGTTGATGCCGTCGGTATTCCAAACAGCGGGAACGGTCTGGTAGGACGAAGCGAACGCCCACCGGTTCTGCATTTGTTCCCCGCGCCAGTTGCCGTCCTGGTCTACGCCGGAGGGCGTCCCGTTCGCGTAGGGGACGGTGCTGCCCGCTTCGTAGTTGGTCGGGTCCGCCTGCCAGTCGAGCTGGTTCTTGTCGAACGGAGAAGCCGCGATCGGTTCGGGCTGCGTCGAGGTCAGGTAGTCGAGGAGCACGACATGGCTCCAGCGCCGGTGCCACAGGCGGTCATCGTTTGCGTCGATTGCAAACTCAGTGCCTTCGCATCGGCCGGTCACGCGACGAAGAATCTCGCATTGCTGAGCAGCCGCGGCAGCGACATCACTCGTCACCCGAAACTGATCAGACCCATCGCCCGCGCACGAGAGATCGGGGCGGAACGCCTGGTTGCCGCCACGCGGCCCACGCCAGCTGTAGGCAAACAGCCTGTCGTCGTTGTCCGCGGCGTACGAGTTCGAGCCCAACGCCAACTGACGCATGCGGCTCTGCGAGAGCACGTTCTTGGCCGTATCACGGGCCTTCCCGATCGCCGGGAGCAGAATACCAATCAAGAGCGCGATGATCGCAATGACCACGAGCAACTCAATCAGCGTGAATGCTTTGTTCTTTTTCACGATGACCTCCGTTTGTCCCACTAGCGGCCCGTGCGTCGTCCATCGACGCCGCGACCGGCGATCGGATCGCCCTATTGAGGGAACGACCCGTTTCACATTCGTACCCAGTTATCCGCCGGTTCCGCTCTTGGGCTCGTTGCCCTCGGAAAAGACCGTCCGCCGGAATCGCCTATTTTATACGGTCTTCTCGCCCGCGATGCAACCGTCCGAACCAATTCCCAAGCCCGCCTAGTGCATCAGATGGCGTTCCGGTGAACGAATCCGCGTGCGACCGTAAGGATCAAGATGCGTAAGTCCAGCCAGATAGACCAGTTACGGATGTAGAACAGATCGTACTGCAATCGCTTGCGCAGGCTCGAGTCCCCCCGATAACCGTGGACCTGGGCCCACCCGGTCATGCCTGCCTTGACGTGCTGCCGCAACATGTAGCCCCGCCAGTCCTGGCGGAAGCGGTCGATGAGCTCCGGTCGCTCCGGGCGAGGCCCCACCAGGGCCATCTCGCCCCGCAGCACATTGATCAGCTGGGGCAGCTCATCGAGGCTCGTCCGACGCAGAAACCCCCCGATTCTGGTAATTCGCTTGTCCCCGCGTGTCGTCCAGCCGGGCTGGCCCCCCTCATCGACGACGTGTCGCATGGTGCGGAACTTGAAGATCTGGAACACCTCGCCCCCCAGACTGACCCGGGTCTGGCGGAAAATGATCGGGCCGGGCGAGTCGAGGCGGACCAGGGCTGCGATCAGCAGCATGAGCGGCGAGAACAGGGCCAACGCGAACCCCGCCCCGACCACATCGCTGCCCCGCTTGAGCACCCCCCCCACACCCGCGAGCGGGGACTCGCGATAGCTCAGGATCGGCATGCCCTCCAGCTCTGAGACGGCCATATTGACCGGCAGGTACCTGGGCTGGACGTCTGGGACGATCCGGACATCGATCGCGTGGTTCTCGAGTCGGCGTAATAGCCCGGCCATCTCGGCACCCATCGAGCCTGGCACCGCGACGTAGACCGCGTCTACGGGGTCCTTGGCGAGGATCTCGTCGAGGTCGTCCAGCCCGCCCCGGACCCGGATGCCCGCCCGCTCATCGTGCTTGGTGGACCCGTGGTGGCTGATCAGGTACGCCACCCGAATACCAGTCCAGGCGTTGCGTCCCAGGGTCCGAGCGGTGATCTGGCCCAGGCGCCCGGTGCCGAGGACCGCGACGTGGCGCATGTTCCAGCCGCGCCGGCGGAGGGATCGCAGCCCGAGCCGGATCGCCATGCGTTGGGACCCGACCAACAGGGGGATCAGCAGTGCCAGCAGCCCGAGTTGGAACCTGGCCGGGTCGGTCACGGGCCAGCCGAAGAGTTCGGGTGCCGACTGTCCCTCGATGCCGGTCGCCCTGAGTTGCTCGCTGCCCATCGCCCAGAGCGCGACCACGATGGTCCCCACCGAGATCAGCCCGGCTCGCAGGACCAGCCACAGCTCGCCCCAGGGCGAGCGGTCACGCCGGGGCTTGTACAGCCCGCACGCGCCGAGGGTGGCCAGCGTCACAGGGATCGAGATCGCCAGCAGCGACGCCCGGATCAGCCCGATCGGGCTCGCGGGCATCGGCTCGGTGAAGAACGACTCGCGGAGGTAGAGGGCGGCGATCGAGCCCGTGACGATCGCGAGGGCGTCTGCTCCCGCGAACAGGGTGACGAAGAGCTGATGTCTCTGTTTGAGCACTGGGCCCCTCCGAGCCGCACACGCGGCCGTCTTCAGGGTAAGTCTGACCCTCGGGCGTGTCGGCGTCAAACCCGGAAAATCGGCGCGGATCCCGCTCAATCATCCAGTTGGACACCATCGCCCGACGGCGGGACCACGCGGAGGACCAGAACAAGATCGCCACGCTGATCGGATGCGCCCCGGACGCCCATACCCCCCAGCCTAATCTCGGCGCCGGTCTCGGATCCCGGCGGCACCCTGGTGGTCACGGGCCCGTCGGCGGTCGGCACCGAGACTGATGCGCCGTCGATCGCCTCGGCCCGTGTGACCGGCAGCTCGAGTTCGAGGTCGAGCGTTCCGGCGCGACGGACGAAGGGGACGCGCCGCGGGCGTGATGACGGTGTCTGCGCCGAGGACCGCGCAAAGAATGCGTCGTAAACCGCGCCCGTCTCCTCGGCGTCCGGCAGCGGATCGTCCGGGTCGAGGTCCGCGGGCGTTGCTTTCGCCCGCCTGGTCGCCCGAGCGGGCTTCTTGTGATCGGCGAGCATCAGTTCGTACGCCCGGGCGATCTCTGCAAAATGGTCGGCGGTCTCCGGACGCCCGGTCGCGTCGGGGTGGTGTTCCCGGGCGAGCGTGCGGTACGCGCGCCGGATCTCGTCGGGCGTTGCGTCCGGCGGGACGCCCAGGATGCGGTGTGGGTCGCGCATCAATGAGGGTATCCGGCGTGTGCGCACAAACACGGCACCCCGAGGGGTGCCGTGCGTTGGAACTTGCGATGTTGACCTTGCCTGGGATCAGTCCTGGGGCGTCGTGTCGGGTGCGACCGGCTCGGCCCGGTCGACGTGGGCGAAGTAGAGATTGAAGATGAGCGGCGAGTCGCCGGGGATGCCAGCCCGGGGGTTGCCGTTGGCGCCGTAGCCGAGGTAGCTGGGGATGATCAGCTTGCGTCGCCCGCCCTCGGCGAAGCCCTCCATACCCAGGCCCCAGCCGGTGATCGCGCCTGACCCGGGCGGGTAGGCGAAGATGAACGGCGTGCCGCGGGTGTAGGAGGCGTCGAAGCGCGTCTTGTCGAGCATGAAGCCCTCGTAATGGACGTGCATGCGGTCGCCGTTGCCAACGATCGGGCCGGACGCCCCGCCGTAGTCGAGGACGACCATGCCGTCTTCACGCCGATCGGTGGCGACAACGCCCTGGGACTTGACGAAGAGGAAGGCGTCGTCGCCCGCGCCCCAGACGACGTTGCCCTGTGCGTCGAAGCCGCGGTCGGCCACGGTCAGCGTGTCGCCCGAGAGGGAGACGCTGGAGGTCATCTCGACAGCGCCGCCGACGCCGGTCGGGAAGGGGTAGGGCGAGGCGCCGGTGAAGCCCTCGGGCGTGGGCGTGATGTCCACGTCCATGGTGGCGATGAGATCATCGATGCTGAGCTGGGGGAACCACTCCGGGGCGGCGTACATGCCGTCGAACACGCCGTCGGAGATATCGCCGACCGAGAGTTCGTAGGTGCGGAGGCGATGCCCATCCTTGTAGGGATAGATCTGGAAGATCGCACGCCGGTAGGGCTCCCAGGGGGTGTCTGATCGGGCGGTCTCCACGTACATCGCGTTGGAGACGCCCTCGACCGGGACGGCTGCGATGGACATGGCGACGTAGACCGGGACGGACTGGCCGTCGGCGCCGGGCATGGAATCGATGGGATCCTCGGTGCGCCAGGTGCCCGCGAGTTGGGTCCCGATCTGGGCGATCTCCGGGCTCGACCAAGTGGGCGAGAACGGTTCTCGGGCCTGCGAGGTCAGGACGGGCTGGACGCCGTCTTCGTTCTGTGCTGCGGCGGGTGATCCTGCGATCGCCAGTCCGAGTCCGATGGCTGCAAACTTACAAATGGTCATCTCGTGCTTCTCCGATACGCGCTGATGGGCGATGTAGCGTGTGTACAGGAACGATGTTCCGAACCGATCCGAGTTTAGGCCGTATGGTCCCGCGACTCCGCCCACCCACCAACGAGAACCAAGCGTGACCGACGAGCAGCCGAGCAACCCGACAGACCCCCCGCTGTTTGAGAATCCCGAGGGGATCCGGATTGTCGGTGATCGCACGGGCGAGCCCCGGCCCGGTGCCGCACCATCGATACCCATCGGTAGTCCGGCGGGCGGCGGCATGCCGCTCCAGGGCAGCGATTTGAGCGATGGGGCCCCGGGCGATATGGATCTCGAAGAGAGCGAGCGTCTGCTCGAAGGATTCGACCCCGAGGCCGACATCCACCGCACAGGGCGGGGTGAGCAGCGGACGGATGGCGGATCGCCCGCCCAACTCCCATTGAAGGCGCAGATCCGAATTGCGACGCGCTCGCCCGGCGCACACTTTATCTATGCCCTGATCGCCCTGACCGTGGCGCTCGGGGTGCTGGGTTTGGCGTTGACCTGGCGCGACGGGCGTGTGCTCGGTGCGTGCGCTGTGATCACGCCTCTGAGTTTTACGTGGTTCCTGATCCGGTTCCGCTCCTGGCTGAACAAGACGCCGTATTGGTACCGCCTGCTGACCTCGCTGGGCGAGAATGCGGACAACCTGTCGCACTTCCGCTTGCTGCGTTGGTTCCGCAAAGCCCTGCGGGCGATCTATACCTGACCCCGCTGGCGAGTTTCACCGGGTTGGGCGATCCGCATCGCCCTACCCGCGCCTGTGCGTGAGAGGCGTCGACCGGCGGCATTCCTTCGTTACAGAACTTTTACGGATCGCACGCCCCTGATGCGTGGCGCGTCGCTATGCTTTGTTACATATGCCAAGGCCGACGCGGGGCGGCCGGCCCGAACCCCGGGGAGCGGGGTCACGCGGGCGAGGCGGAGAAGGCACTCCGGGCGGGAACCGCGGTCGGAACCAACCGACGACGGTTTCAGCCTCGGAAGCCCCCAGGCACCACCGAAGGTCGCGAACCGCGGGCGCTGCGCCGTACGTAGCAGACCCGGGCCCTCGCAAGACGCATCCAGCAGCCGCGTTGACCGTAGAACAACCGGTGCGATCGGGCTCGTCCGACGCATCGCTCGGCGTGGTGCCCGGCCAATCGGAAACGATTCTGGAAAGAGCGACGGCCTTTTTCCGATTAATGTTTTTAGGCATCGTGTTCTTTCGGACGTCGGGCGCACAGGAGCGGGTCTTTGCGGGAACAACCTCACAAACGGATCGAGCTGCTGCCCGACGCTGACCCCGAGGCGGTCAAGCGGACGCTGCGCCCAGAGCCGGAGCCCGAGCCCGAGATCACACTCGAGGTGGACGCGGACAACCCGGACGCTTCGTGGCTGCTGGGCGACGACCCAGAAGCCGACGTATCACGCATCGCCGACCGGCGCTCGATCGTCAAGCGCCGGGCGCGGAGCGAGGGTGCCCAGTTCGTGTACGGCTTGCTCGTGCTGGCCGGATCGCTCGGCGCTGTGGCGCTGGCGGCGACCATCCAGACTTGGCCATTCATCGCGGTTGCGGGCGTGGTGTTCCCGCTGGGGCTGTGGTGGTTCCGCAAGGGCTGGCGGCGCTGGGTCGGCTCAGCGCCGTACTGCTACCGCCTGCTGTCGTCGCTGGGCGAGGACGCCGAGAATGTGCTGGTCCACCACGAGGAGAAGAAGCGGGCCAAGTACGTCAAGCAGATCGGCGATCTCTACGAGCACACGCGTCCCAAGGACCAGTGACGCCTCGCAACCAACTAAGAAAAAAGCCCCGCGTTCGACGCGGGGCTTTTCGTTGATCTGGGATCCTGAGCTCAGGCGAGTTCGGGGAACTGGTCCTTGACGACCCCGACGAGGTCGGCGACGTGCGACGCGGACTCGTCGAAGAGCTTCTGCTCATCGGCGGTGAGCTTGAAGTCGATGACCTTCTCGACGCCGTCCTTGCCGAGCAGGGCGGGGACACCGACAAAGAGGTCCTTGTGCCCGAACTGGCCGTCGAGGTAGACCGCCGAGGGGATGATCCGCTTCTTGTCCTTGACGATCGCTTCGACCATCTGGATGGTGCCGAGCGCGGGGGCGTAGAAGGCGCTGGTGCCCATGAGTTTGACGATCTCGCCGCCGCCGACCTTGGCCCGGTCGACGCAGGCCTGGATCTTGTCATCGCTGAGCATGTCGGTGACGGGGATGCCGTGGACCGAGGTGAGGCGGGGGAAGGGGACCATGTCGTCGCCGTGCCCGCCCAGGAGTATGGCCTGGACGTCTTCGACGGACACGCCCAGTTCCCAGGCGATGAACGCGCGGTAGCGGGCGCAGTCGAGGGCACCGGCCTGACCCATGATGCGGTTGGTCGGGAAGCCCGTGGCCTTCCACGCGGTGTAGACCATCGCGTCGAGCGGGTTGGACACGACGATGACGATCGAGTTTGGCGCGTGCTGTTTGATGTTCTCGCTGACGGACTTGACGATCTTGACGTTGGTCTGGATCAGGTCGTCGCGGCTCATGCCGGGCTTGCGGGGCAGGCCCGCGGTGACCACCACCACGTCGGAATCGGCGATGTCGGCGTAGTCGAAGGTGCCGGTCAGCTTCGAGTCGAAGCCGTCGATCGGGGCGCAGCAGCCCAGGTCGATCATCTTGCCCCTGGGCATGTGCTGGTCGGGCTGGTCGGCGCGGGGGATGTCGAGCAGGACGATGTCGCCCAGCTCTTTCTGAGCGGCCCAGTGGGCGCAGGTCGCGCCGACGTTTCCGGCTCCGATGATGCTGATCTTGGCACGCTTGGGCATGGGATTGGCTCCGTCTGATGATGCGTTTTCTGGCGGGATCGGGGTGCCCCGACCCGGGCTGGGATCGTAGGCGCGGCACCCGGATTTCTCGGCCAACCCGTGCGGTCTCAGTCCGGCTCGGGCTCGGCATCGACGACCGGGAGCGGGGCCATCTCGGCGGGTTGGCGGCTGGGCGGGGGCAGGGAGCCGGCCGCGCCGCCCGAGACCACCGGGATCAGCAGCGGCTGCCCGGCCGGCAGCACCCCCACCACCGGCGTGCGGACATCGCGGACCGGACCACCCTTGACGAAGTCCATCTCGCGATAGACCTGGCGGATCGGCATGGCGACAACGGGCTCGCCCGCCAGGCCCTCGCAGCGCTTGAGGTAGGCGGTGATGATGCCGGCGATCTCGTCATCGACTGGCCCGCCATCCCGCTCGCGGGCGGTGGCGACGATCGAGCCTTTGAACGCGGTCGTGTTCGGGTTGAGCAGGCAGACCTCGCCCACGAAGCCGGCGTCGAGCAGCGACTCGGCCAGCACGGACGGGTGCTTGGTCACGAAGCGTTCGCTGGCGGCGCTCCACTCGAGCCCCTCGTGCAGAGACCGCTCCCAGGCGAGGCGGGCGTCGGCGATGAGGTCGGTCAGCGATCCGGGCATCGGCTCGCCGCGCCATGTTGTGTTGAGCGCGGCGCTCTGCTCGCGGATCAGCATCTCGGCCCGGTCCATCGCCAGCGGGCGTTCCTCGGGGTCAAGTTTGATCAACTCGGGCAAGGCCATGCTGGTCGCGTGGAGCGCGATGGCCGGGGCGATCGAGTCTTTCCAGCGTGAGCCCTCGGCGTCGTCGGGGAGCGCGACGGCCGAGCGTGCGAACTCGGTCCAGCCGGCCAGGAGTGTCGCCCAGGTCGCGGTGGACGCGCCGTCGTGGGTTCGTTCAGGAGCGGTCATCGGGCGATGCTACGTTGGGCTCGGCACGGAGCACGCCCCGGAAGACCACGAAGTAGATCGCCAGCCCGACCGAGAGCACCCGCGCGACGGTCGCGCCCCAGTTCCCGAGCGGGGTCTGCGTCAGATCGAACATGTCCCACCACAGGTTCATCCCGCTGTGCAACGCGATCACAAGCCAGAGATTCCAGCGCGATCCCCCGTACAGCCACGCGTACATGAAACCGCCCACCCCGATCATCGCGATCCAGGGTCCGAGTTGCCCGATGATCGTCTGCCCTTCATCCGGCGTGAGATCCACGTGGGCGAGTCCGAAGACCAGCCCGCTGACGATCGCTGTCGTCCAGATAGGGCAGCACGCCACCTGGACGAGCAAGCCGAAGAAGAATGCCCGATAGAATATCTCTTCGGTGATCCCCGGCGCAATCGCCCCGTGCATGATTTCGTATCGCGTCGGTGTAAACGAATCGCTCGCCAACCCGAGCGCCAGCATGGGCAGCGAGCACGCGAACCCGATCAGCACACCATTGATCGCAACACCCCAGCCGACTCGAAGCCCCATCGTTGCGGGACTCCGCCCCCGATTGAGTCGCATCACCATGGCCCACCCGACAGCGACCAGCAGCATCCTGAACGTCGGATGAATCAGATACTGCACATCGACTGGCCAAGAGCGCACAACCGATCGATAGCCGTCGATCATCCACATCAGCTTGGGCAGCAAGGTCCCGATCAGCACGATCACGCCGATGAGCAAAACCACGTTCCACCGCACGCCCTGATTTTCGTTCGCAGTCACTTTGCCCATGCTTGTCCCACAATACCGCCTCGATCGGTCGCTGGCTCATCGCATGAAAAACCCCCGGGCCGTGGTGGGCATGCCCGGGGGCGGGTCGCCAGGGTCCGGCGCGGTGGTGGAGGCCATGCGCAAAACCCGGCGTGCTCGGTCGCCCCGCCCGGGTGGGCGAGGCTCAAATCAGATGGCAAGGCGGCGGCCGACCCGCGGGTGGGTCAGGGCGCCGTTGGTCGGGCGTCGTTTCGGGCACCCCTTGGCCTAAATCGGCCCGGCCCGTCGTGCGTCCGATGGTGTCGGGGTTCGGTCGGTCCTTGCCGTAACCCCGCAGCGCACAGTCCGTTCGCTTGCTGACCTTGCTTCCTCCGGTTGGCCCCGCCGTTGGGAGGGCCGCCCGCCTTCGCCATCTGAATGAAACCTGACTGAAACTACGAACAACATCGAACACGGACGGTCACTCGAACTCCCCAGTTCGCGTCCACTAGCAGGTCGAACCCCGCGGCCCGAACCGGATCAACTGCAGCCCATGCTGTTGCCGCAGTTGAGGCATTTGTAGCAGGTGCCGCTGCGGACGGTGATGGTGCCGCACACATCGCACGGCGGCGAATCGCCCGCCGCATCGAGCGCGACCGAGAGCGTCGACGCCTGGGTGCGCTGGACGAAGACCGTGCCGGTATCGGTCGTCTCGGATGACGACTTGGTCACCGTGGCGGATGCCGCCATGACCTGGGCCCGATCGGACGTGGACCCAGGCTTGGTGTCGGGACTCGATTCGGGCTTGGGTTCGAGATCGGCGGCCGCCATGCGGGCGTTGCCTGTAGCGATCCGGCGTTCGCCCGCCAGCGGCTCGGTCTTGACGCCCTCCTCACGCTTGGGTGCGTTCGCCTCTCGATAGCCCGGGATGAACTCCATGCCCAGCCAGCGGAAGATGTAATCGACCAGCGACTTGGCGAAGGGGATGTCCCGGTTCGTCGTCATGCCCGCCGGCTCGAAGCGCTGGTGGGTGAACTTGCGGACGAGCGATTCGAGCGGCACGCCGTACTGGAGCGAGACTGAGGTGGACGTGCCGAGCGAGTCCATCAGGCCGCCGATGGTCGAACCTTCTTTGGCCATGGTGATGAATAGCTCGCCGGGCATGCCGTCCTCGTAGATGCCCACGGTGAGGTAGCCCTCGTGCCCGGCGATGTTGAACTTGTGGGTGATCGAGCGCCGGGTCTCGGGCAGACGCCGACGCATCGGGCGGTGCACGATCTCGATCTCTTTCTTGACCACGATGCGGACATTCTCGCCGGCGACCGCGCCGACCAGTTCGCCCAGGTCTTCCTCGACCTCGGCCAGGGCGGCGTCGGTGGCTTCGTCCTCGCCGTTCTCTTCTTCGATGTCCGCGTCGGACTTGATGTTGAGCGGCTGGCTGAGCTTGCAGCCGTCGCGGTAGAGCGCGTTGGCCTTGAGACCCAGCTCCCAGCTGGCGCGGTAGGACTCCTTGATGTCATCGAGCGTCGCGTCGTTGGGCAGGTTGATGGTCTTGGAGATCGCGCCCGAGATGAAGGGCTGGGCGGCGCCCATCATGCGGATGTGCCCGCCGACCTCGATGAACCGCTTGCCGGTCTTGCCGCACGTGCTGGCACAGTCGAACACCGCGAGGTGCTCATCCTTGAGGTGCGTGGCACCCTCGACGGTCTGGGTGCCGCAGATCAGAACGTTGAGATGCTCGATCTGGGCGTTGTTCATGCCCATGCGACGCAGCGCGTTGAACGCGGGGTCCGCCTTGGCTTGCTCGGCGTCGAAGCCGAGGCGTTCGAGCCCCTCGTCGCCCAGGCCCCAGGCGTTGAACGCCATACCCAGCTCGAACATGCTCGGCAGCGACGCGGTGACCTTGTCGAGATCGCTCTCGTTCAGGCCCTTCTCCATGAGCCATTCGTAGAAGGTCATGGCGCCCGCGTCCTCGACGCCATCGGGCATGGGGACGTGCAGGTCGAGCGTGCCCATGAGGTGGCGGATGATGTCCGTCACTTCGTCGGGGGTGTAGCCGAGCGCCTTGAGGGCCGGCTTGACCGAGGCGTTGTCGATCTTGAAGTAGCCGCCGCCGGCCAGCTTCTTGAACTTGACGAGCGCGAAGTCGGGCTCAACGCCGGTGGTGTCGCAGTCCATCAGGAGACCGATCGTGCCGGTGGGCGCGATGACGGTGGTCTGGGCGTTGCGGTAGCCGTGCTTCTCGCCGAGGGCGAGGGCCTCGTCCCATGCCTTGACAGACCGGTGCAGCAGGTCCATCGCGTTGCCCAGGGGCACCTTCTTGTCGCGGATCAGGTCGTGATCGATCGGGACGGGCGCGATGCGCAGGTCCTCGTACTCGCCCGAGTCGCGGGCGACGCCGTGGGCGGCCCGCCGGTGGTTGCGGATCACGCGGAGCATGTTGTCCTTCTCGGGGGCGTACCCGGGGAAGGCCCCGTGCTCGCCGGCGAGTTTGGCCGACATGCGGTAGGAGCCGCCGGTGAGGATTGCCGAGAGGCAGCCGCAGATGGCCCGACCTTCGTCGGAGTCATAGGGAATCCCCGCCTGCATGAGCATCGCGCCGAGGTTGGCGTAGCCCAGGCCCAGCGTGCGGTACTTGTAGCTCCGTTCGGCGATGTCCTTGCTCGGGAAGGCGGCCATCAGCACGCTGATCTCGAGGACCATCGTCCACAGATCCACGCCGTGCTCGTAAGCCCCGATGTCGAACTCGCGGGTCTTGGGGTCGTAGAACTTGAGCACGTTCAGCGACGCGAGGTTGCAGGCCGTGTTGTCGAGGAACATGTACTCGCTGCACGGGTTCGACGCGTTGATGCGACCGGCGCCCGGGCAGGTGTGCCAGGCGTTGATCGTGGTGTCGTACTGCACGCCGGGGTCGGCGCACCGCCAGGCGGCGTAGGCGATGTCGTCCCACAGATCGGTCGCGGGGAACTCCGCGGCGACCTGGCCGTTGGTGCGGTTGATGGTCTGCCACTGGGCACTCGCGTCAACAGCGTCGAAGAACGAGTCCGGGATGCGGACCGAGTTGTTCGAGTTCTGGCCCGACACGGTCTGGTAGGACTCGCCATTGAAGTCGTAATCGAGGGTCAGCCCCAGGCGATCGGCGGTCTCGCCCACGGTCTCAGTGTCGGCTTCGCTGGCCTTGGTGCCCTTGATTGCTTTGAGCCCCTCGACGAGGGCCGCGACCTTGATCTCCTCGCGGACCTTCCAGTTGATGAACTTGGCGATGTCGGGGTGGTCCATGTCCAGGCAGACCATTTTGGCGGCACGGCGCGTGGTCCCGCCGCTCTTGATCGCGCCCGCGGCCCGGTCGCCGATCTTCAGCCACGACATCAGGCCCGACGACTTGCCGCCGCCCGAGAGCGCCTCGTTCTCGGCCCGCAGGTTCGAGAAGTTGGTGCCCGTGCCCGAGCCGTACTTGAACAGGCGGGCCTCACGCAGCCACAGATCCATGATCCCGCCCTCGTTGACGAGGTCGTCGGAGATCGACTGGATGAAGCACGCGTGCGGCTGGGGGTGGGTGTACGCGTCGTCGGCCAGCATCGGCTCGCCCGTCGCCGGGTCGCAGATCCAGTGCCCCTGGGCGGGGCCGCTGATGCCGTACGCCCAGTTCAAGCCGGTGTTGAACCACTGCGGCGAGTTGGGCGCGCACATCTGGTGCACCATCATGTAGACCAACTCGTCGTAGAACGCCTGCGCGTCGTCGCCCGAGTCGAAGTAATCGTGGGTCTCGCCCCAGTGACGCCAGCAGCCCGCGAGCCGGTGGATCACCTGGCGGGCTGAGCGTTCCGGGCCGGTTAGGACCGAGCCATCTTCACGGAGTTTTTGCTCGCCGTCGCCCGGCAGCCCGTACGGCTGTTCCATCTGGGGCACGCCCGCCTTGCGGAAGTACTTAGACACCATGATGTCGGTCGCGAGCTGCGACCAGGTGTCGGGCACCTCGGCGTCGTTCATCTCGAAGACGACCGAGCCGTCGGGGTTCGAGATTCGACTCGCGCGAGTGGTCCACTCGACCGAGGCGAACGGGTTCTGGCCTTCCTTGGTGAACCGGCGGGAGATCTTCATGAATGGCATTCCAACTAGATGGGTTACGGATTGTCATGAGCCAGAGCGACGCATCCAGCGTGGTCTGGGACGATTTGTAGATTGAAACTCAGTCGACCTTCGGCAGGGTCAGCCCCGCCTGGTCCTGGTACTTGCCCGCCTTGTCCGCGTAGGACACGGCGCACACCTCGTCGCCCTTGAGGAACACGAACTGGGCGATGCCCTCGTTCGCGTAGACCTTGGCGGGCAGCGGCGTGGTGTTGGAGATCTCCAGCGTGACCTTGCCGCGCCACTCGGGCTCGAGGGGTGTGACGTTGACGATCAGGCCGCAGCGTGCGTAGGTGCTTTTGCCGACGCATAGGACGAGCACGTTGCGCGGGATGTCGAACCACTCGACGGTCTCGCACAGCGCGAACGAGTTGGGCGGGATGATGACGTGGTCGGTGCCGACGTCGTCGGTGTTGACGGTGACCATGAGGTCATCGGTGAAGTTCTTGGGATCGACAACCGAGATGCCGCCGGTGGGCGGGGTCGGTGTGAAGATCTTGAAGACGGGCCCGACCCGCACGTCGTATCCGTACGACGAGACGCCGTAGGAGATGGACCCGGGACGCTTGGTCGCGGGTTCGAAGGGCTTGATGTCGATCAAGCTCTTGATTTGGGTGTCGCACAGCACGCCCATGGCTCGCTCCGTCCTTGCGGGCCGGTCGTCTCCGAAAAAGGAGAACACCGGCCGACTGGTTCCACCGGTCCCGCTCGGCTCCGCCGAGGGTGGGAACGGCCTCCACTCGTACGAGACGGCGGGTCGGGGCGAGCCCCAGAATGGGCACACCGATCGCCCCGCCGGCGGTGCAGTGACCGCCGGACGTGATCGGCACGCCAATCTGGTGCTCGCGGCAGAGCCGCAGCCTCCTCCGACACCCCTCGCCCACCGAGGGATCGTCGGCATTGGGCTGACCGGATCAGTTTACGAACAGATACCGGACACACAAGCCCATATTCGAGAATCGTCGGTGCCCGGTCTCCCGGGGCGCCTCGTGTCGATCAGGCGGCGTTCCTTCCGGGTGGGTCGTCGGATCCGGGCCGCTGTGGACAACCTGTCGGCTGCTTCCAACTCCCCGATCCGGCGGCACTTGCGAAGGTGCCCGATCGTTGTCTCGTCCCTGTCACCCCCAACATATCGGCTATGGGACGGGCCGACACTGTAGCGAGACACAAGGGATTGTGGCGGTATTGGCGAGATCTTTTTGACGAATTCTCGGCGCGCGGCGGGCGAGACCGAGTGAACAGTTTCATTCCGGAGTCGCGCATCCCATTCGATCGGTCGGGCCCGCGCACGGTAAGTCGAGCATCCCAAACGCGTTGGATTTTGGACCCCCCGATCGGGGATTTCGGCGACCGTGCTGTTTGGGTCCGATCGCTGGGGACTCCTCCCTGCATCAAGTTTTCTGGTGTCTCGTTCACGCCGGCTCGCGGAACTATCCACCGAAGTTGGAACAACCCCCTAGGCGCGCGACGAATCGTTGGTGCGGCGTGCCCACTTTGGACTCGTACGGGCGGGCAGAATCGACGCGATCGACGCCGACCCCACGCGACGGCGCAAGACGCGCCGCCAACGATGGATCCGCACCGCCCGCCCCGCGGGCGGCGGATACCGTCATAGCGATCCAGCCCGCTCTCACGCCGCCGGCGACCGGCGGGCGGCTCTGACACTCTTCTACACGGGAATCTCGCACCGATGACCCCCCTCCCACGATCGGTCCAGTCGATACACCCCCAGCGCCGCAGGCGTTGCGCCTTGTCAAAGCTCGCGTTGACCGGTGCCGCGGCGTTGCTGCTGATAGCGACATCGGCGTGCAACCGCAACAAACGCAAGCCGCCGCCCCGCCCGCGTCAAGGCGACACGTCGGGGCTGGTGCTGAGGGACGTGCCCGCGCCGCTGCGTGGCACGGTCGGCGCCGAGGCGTCGATCCGGGGCGTGCAGTCCACGCTGGTCTCGGGCATCGGCTTCGTCGTCGGGCTCAACGGGACGGGCGGTCTGACCATGCCCGAGCAGTACGCGGCCCACTTGGAGCGCCAGATGGGGCTCAACGGGATCAACGTCTCCAACGACGGGCGGAACAGCATGATCGCCGGTCGGAGCCCGCGCCAGCTGCTGCGCGACCCGAACACGGCAGCCGTCATCGTGCAGGCGGCCATCCCGCCCGGGGCCAACACCGGCGAGACCTTCGATCTGTATGTGCGATCGATCAACGCGACGAGCCTCGAGGGCGGGATGCTGTGGACGACCGAGATGCGGGTCGGGCCGCCCTCCTCGTACGGCGACCCCCAAGCCCGGATCCTGGGCAGCGCCCGGGGGCCGATCTTCCTGAACCCCTTCGCCGAGCCGGGCATCGATTCGTCGGGCGTCCGCAAGACGATCGGGCGGGTGCTCGACGGCGGGCAGGTGTCCTTCCCAACCTTGGTCGAGATCATCCTGGACAACCCCTCGCACCAGCGCGCCCGCCAGATCGCCAGCGCGATCAACTCGGCGTTCCCCCAGGGACCGGGCGACAGCGAGCAGATCGCACGCGGCAAGGACGAGACGATCGTCCAGGTCCGCATCCCGCTGCGCTACGTCGAACGGCGTGAGGACTTCATCGAACTGGTCCGGCACCTGCCCATCGATCAGTCATACCCCGAGGTCTACGCCCGCAAGTTCGCGACCACCTTGCGGAACGAGCCCTACCTCTCCCGCCAGATGTCTTGGGGGCTCGAAGCGATCGGTGAGCGGTCGAAGCCGTTCTTGGCAGATCTGTATGAATCTTCGGAAGCCGTGCCGCGCCTCTCGGCGTTGCGGGCGGGCGCGAGGCTGAACGACACGCGGGCCGTCAGCGCCCTGCGGGAGATCGCGACGGGCGACCAGCAGAGCCTGCGAGCCGACGCGATCCGCCTGCTGTCCCAGATCGATGCGGGCCCGGTCATCGACGACACGCTGCTCGGGCTGCTCGACGAACCCCAGCTCTCGATCCGTGTGGAGGCATACGAAGGGCTCATCGACCGGGCGGTCAAGGCCCAGCGTCGGCGTCTCGCACTCGCGCGGGCCCGGGCCCGCCAGGAGCGCCGCCTGGATGAGGCGATCTCTCTGTCGCAGATCGACGCGTTCGCTCGGGCGTATGTGCCTGCGGGGACACTCTTTGGGGTGTCGCGCGAGCTGGTAGAGGGCAAGTTCTTCCTGGACCGCGTGCCGTTCGGCGAGCCGCTGATCTACATCAGCCAGCAGGGCGAACCACGGATCGTGGTGTTCGGGGACGCGCCGCAACTGACGACCCCGATGCTGGTCAGCGCCTGGTCGGACCGCCTGCTCCTCGCGGCCGACCGGGCGTCCGACCCGGTGCGTCTGTACTACCGCGATGACGCGAACCGGCGGACGGTGACCATGGACAAGGTGCCGGGCGATCTGATCGAGTTCATCAAGTTCCTCGCCCAGACACCCACGCCCGAGGACCCATCGCCGGGTCTGGGGCTGGGCTACGCCGAGGTGGTCGGGGTGCTGTACGAGTTGCAGGCCGACCGCGGGACGATGGCGGCGTTCGCCACCGAGAACGACCGCCTGCTGGCCGGGCTGCTCGAATCGGTCGAGCCCGAGCAGATCGAGATCCGACCCGAAGCGCCGGGCGGAGAGATCACGCTGGTCTCATCCGACGATCCGCGCAAGGAAGTCGTGGACCGGCAGCAATCGGGCTTGGTCCGGGAACGTCGCTCGCTGCTGGTGCCGATCAACCCGCCGGTCGTCGAGCCCGACCCGGGATATCCCCCCGCCCGGGAAGAGTGATGGATCGGCGCAATCGTGCGCGAAACCGGATATGCTGGTGCGGTCGGGCACCGGTCCGGCATGCCATTCTGATCGAGTAAAGCGAAACAGCAAGGAGCGCGTTTCCGCCCGATGCCCGTCCGTGTGGGGGTATCTGGCAGGCCCGGAGGATTCGGGTCGAAGCGCCCGTCGGCACGCCGACGCAGCAGCACGGAGGTTGCGATCCCGATGACGCCCCAGACCGCCACCGATACGCAACCAGCCCAAGCCCTCGGTCCGGACAACGGACAGGCGACGCCGCCCGCGATGGACGTCGTTGCCGAGGTCGTGACCGGGATCGCCGAGGAGCACGGCTCCAAGGTCCGGTCCCCCACCCACGGGCTCGAACTGGCCAAGCTGACGCTGGGCGGGTTCAAGAGCTTCGCGGACAAGACGGTGTTCACCTTCGATGACCAGATCACCGGGATTGTCGGGCCCAACGGGTGCGGCAAGTCCAACGTCGTTGACGCGATCAAATGGGTGCTGGGCGAGCGATCGAGCAAGTCGCTGCGCGGCAAAGAGATGATCGACGTGATCTTCGCCGGTTCGGCCGCCCGCAAGCCCGCGGGCATGGCGTCGGTGATGCTGACCTTCGATAATCCGGTGGTCGAGGGCCTCGAGGTCGAGACGCTGACGCGTGAGGTCGACGAGGCCACGGGCGCGATCAACCCGAAGTCCGAGCCAAAGCCAGAGCCGAACGCCGACGCCCAATCCGACGCCCAATCCGATGCTCATCCCGATGAGGGTCACGGCTCGCCCGAGCACGACCGCCACCTCTCCGACGCCGAAGCCGAGCACGCGGCCGAGGCGGGCGAGAGCGAGGCCGCATCGATCATCGCGATGCGTGGCAAGATCAAGCGACCGCTGCCCATCGACACAGACGTGGTCGAGGTCGAACGCAGGCTCTATCGCGATGGCAAAAGCCAGTACCTGATCAACGGCAAGCTCGCCCGCCTGCGCGATATCCGCGACCTGTTCCTGGACACGGGCATCGGTGCCGACGCGTACTCGATCATCGAGCAGGGCAAGGTCGACCGGATGCTGCTGGCGTCGCCGATGGAACGTCGTTCGATCTTTGAAGAAGCCGCCGGCATCTCGAAGTACCGCCAGCGCCGCGTCGAGTCCGAACGCAAGCTCGACAAAACCGAGCAGAACCTGGCCGTGACCCGCGAGCAGCTCGATTCGACGGAGCGTCGGCTGCGGATGGTCAAGGGGCAGGCCGCGAAGGCACGCCGGTTCCAGGAACTCGACGACGAGTACCAGGCGCTGCGTCTGGCCCTGACGTTCGATCAGTACGACGACATCCGCCAACGCCTCGACGGGCTTACCTCGCGCCTGGCGGGGCTGGAGTCGACGCGGAGCGAGAGCGAGGATGCGCTGCGCCAGGCGGAAGACGAACGATTGCGCCTCGAGTCCGAGCGTCACGCCTCCGCCGAGGCGCTGCGCACGATCGAGGACCGCATCCAGAGCGCACAGCACGCGGCCGACGCGGCACGACAGCGCGGCGAGTTCACGCGCCGCTCGATCGAGGACGCGGCCCGGACCGTCGAGACCGAATCCAAGCGTCTCGAGCAGGCGGAAGCCAAGCGGGCGGAACTCGATGCCGCGGTCAAGGCGCAGCGGGATCTGTCCGAGTCGCTCGAAGCCAGCGTCAAGGATCTGGAAGCGTCGCTGGAGCGGGCGAACCAGGAGCGGGCGGACGCCGGTCGATCGGCAGCGGAACTGCGCCGGTCGATCGACGAACTGCGGGCGTCGTGCGCCTCGATGGAGCGTGAGCATGCCGGGATGCAGGCGCGGGCCCAGGGCGACGAACGACGCATCGACGCGCTGCAAGAGCAGATCGGCGAGATCGAATCCCGGATCGAACACCTCGGACGCGACCGGACCTCGCTCGACGAGCGATTGGATAGCTTCCGGCGTGATCGCGACGCTGCGGATGCCGAACGGACCGGACTCAAGCAACGAGGCGACGCCATCCGGGCCCGCCTCGAAGCGCTCGGCGCGGACCGCTCGGCCCGGGCCGAGCGTGTTGGTGATCTCGACGAGAAACGCGTGCGCCTCGACGCTCGTCGTTCGGCGCTGGACGAGATGGTGCGTTCGCACGAGGGCCTGGGCGACGCCGCCCGGGCGGTGCTCGAACGCAAGCACGCGGGCGACGGGTTCGCCGGCGTGGTGGCCCCGCTGGCCGACCTGATCTCGGTCCGCGCCGAAGACGCCGAGGCGGCCGAATCGGCGCTCGGCGAAGCGCTGGGCGCGCTGGTGGTCCGAACGATCGCCGACATGCCATCGCCAGACGAGGTCGCGTCGCTGCCCGGGCGGGTGATGTTCCTGCTGCTCGAAGGGCTCGGCCCGCGCGATGGCGCGATCAGGCCCGACGCGCTGCGATCGATGGAGGGCACGCTCAACGGACGGTTGCGCTCGGCACGATCGCTCGTGGGCGCGGGAGAGCACGCCGAGATCGGTGTTGGACGCCTGCTGGACCGCCTGCTCGGATCGACGGTCCTGGTCGAGGACCTCGACACCGCGCTGCTCCTGGCGGCCGGCCCGCTGCGGGCGGGCACCACGCGCTTCGTGACGCGCAGCGGTGCGGTGCTCGAGCCGGACGGTCGCGTGACGGCCGGGCCGCGCGGGGCGTCGGAGTCGGCTGGTCTGTTGGCACGCCGGGCAGAACTACGCACGATCGATGAGCGTCTGGTCACCATCGTTGCCGAGTTGGAGCGGGCTCAGAACGCCCTCGAAGCGGTGGACTCCGAAGCCTCCGACGTCGAGCGGGATCGCGGCGCGGTCAGCGTGGCGCTCTCCGAGGCGGACAGCGCGTGCGTGCGCATCGGGCACGAGATTGACAAGGGCGAATCGGAGCGGGCCCGCGCGGAACGCGACGCCGAAGGCGCGTCGTCCGATCTGGCACGCCTCCGCGATCGCCTCGAAGAGACGCAGACCGAGCGGATCGCGTTGGTCGAGAAATCATCAAGCCTCGAACGGCTGCTGAGCGAGCAACGCACCAAACTCGACGCTGAGGGCGCGGGCCTGGGCGAAGCCGAAGCCCGCCACGCCGACGCATCCGAGCGGGCCGCCGCCGCACGTGCGGAGGCTAGCGCCGCCCACGAACGGGCGCGGGCTGCCCGACGCGAGGTCGGCACGCTCGAGGGCTCGGTCGGAGAAGCGGACCGATCGGCCGAGGAAGCCCGGTCGCACATCGAACGCTCCCGCGCGACGCTGGAGACGCACACCGCGTCGCTGGGCGAAGCCGACGAAGCCCAGGGGTTGGCCGAGCGCGACGCAGAAGAGGCACGCACGCTCGCCGAGGCGCAGCGCGATGAACTCAAGGGCGCCGAAGATCGCCTGCGTGACGCGGGCCAATTGGTCGGTGCCGCACGCCAGCAGTTCGAGCACGTGCAACGCGACTGGCACGCGATCGAGACCTCGCGTCGTGAGCTTGAGGTCAAGCGCGAGCACTCCGAGGATCGGGCGCTCGAAGAGCTAGAGATCAACGTCGCTGGCGACTACTTCGAGTACCGCGGGCTGATGGCCGACGGGCTCGTCGAACGGATCAACACCACTGAGTGCTCGGCCCGTGCCAACGTGCTCCGAGACGAAATCAAGAAACTCGGCAACGTCAACCTCAACTCGATTGGCGAAGAAGAGCAGCTAGCCGAGCGGAATGACGATCTGATCTCGCAGGTCAAGGACATCGACGAGGCCCGGATCCGCCTGGCCACGCTGATCGAGAAGCTCAACATCGCCAGCCGGGAACAGTTCGGCGACGTGTTCGAGCGCATCCGCCACGAGTTCGGCGGCAAAAACGGCATGTTCCGCAAACTCTTCGGTGGCGGCAAGGCCGAGGTGCGCCTCATGCCACTCATCAAGGTCGACGCCGACGGCAACAAGATCATCACCGACCAGGTCGACCTGCTCGAGTCCGGCATCGAGGTCATCGCCAAGCCCCCGGGCAAGGAACCCCGATCGATCAGCCAGCTCTCGGGCGGCGAGAAGACCATGACCGCGGTGGCCCTGCTGCTGGCGATCTTCCGCTCCAAGCCCAGCTGCTTCTGCATCCTCGACGAAGTCGATGCGGCGCTCGACGAGTCCAACGTCGGTCGCTTCTGCGCCACCGTCAAGGACTTCACCGACTTCTCACGCTTCATCGTCATCACGCACAACAAGCGGACGATGCAGAGCACCGAGCGTCTCTACGGCGTCACCATGCAGGAACGCGGCGTGTCCAAGCGTGTCTCGGTCCGCTTCGATCAGGTCGGCGCGGACGGCGCGATCGCCGCAGCGGCAGAAGCCGAGCCGGACCCGATCGTCGAGCACGAGCCGGACCAGACGCCATCGCCGACCGGGTCGCTGCGGGCGGCGCTGGCCGAAATGCGGAACGACTAGGTCGTGCGAGACGGCAAGCGGCGCCACCCAGCAGCAGGGGGCGGGATGCCGCGCCAAATCGGCTGAAACTGCAGCGCCGGTTTGGCGCGGGACGATCCCGAGCTTTGGAGTCATACGCGCCGGTAGATCAGGGCTCGGCTGACGTTTTCGGCAGCGGCGCGATCATGCCGCGCCGTTCGAGTTCGTTGACGATCGCGCCGAGCGGGTCGCCCGTGCGCCCCTCGGGGGGGACCCCGTTCATGCAAGCGACCGCCGCGACGTTCCGCCCGGGCCAGACGATGATGAATGCCAGCCAGCGGTTGTTGCTCCCAGCGTGCACGGAGCGACGCGTGATGCCGTCGCCCGCCACGCCCCACCCCAGCGCGTAGCCGTCCGATTCGGGATCGCTGTGGAGCACTTGGATCGTGGCCGCATCCAGGAACCCGTCGAGACCCTGCTGGCCGCGGAGATGGGCCCGGGCGAACGCGGCGAGGTCCTCACTCGACATGTGCGCCCGTCCGGCCGGACCGAGCGGGGGCGGGTTGTCCGCGCCGAGCCGCTGCGGGATGGGGTTGTAGATCTCGTTCCCCCTGCCGTGCCCGAAGGGCTGATCGCCCTGCTCGGGGTCCATACCGGGCGGGCCCTGCCCGGCGGTCGTCATGGCGAGCGGCTCGAAGACCTCGCGTTCGATCAACGCTTCCCATGGCTCGCCCGTGATGACCTCGAGCAGGTGCCCCGCGATGATGTAACCCGCGTTCGAGTACACGAACGCGGTGCCGGGCTCGGTGTTGTTGGGCTCGTTGAGATAGCCCACCGCGACCGCCTCGCGTTGTTCGATCATGTCGCCCTTGAGCGACCACATGCTCACGAGCATCGCGCCGCCAGCCCTGTCGTCGGGCAACCCCGCGCGGTGGGAGAGGAGCTGACGCACCGTGATCGCGCGGGCCCGCTCCGGAATCTGTGCGGCCAGCTCCGGCGCGAGTTCTTCGATGGTGCTCTCCCAGGCGAGTCTGCCGTCCTCGACGAATCGGGCGACGAGCGTGGCCGTCATCGATTTGGTCAGCGAGCCGATGTGGAAGCGGTCCGCCCGCTGTACGGGGTCCTCGCCCCTCGCCGAGCGGACACCTGCGACACCCCACGCGAGCGGGCCCTCGGCGTTGACCGCCGCGATGGACAGCCCGGGGACGCCCATCCTTTCGCGGAGGGTCTCGGCGAACTCCGACAGGTCCGCCGGCTCGGCGCGATGGCCCAGATCGGAGGATCGATCACCGCCCGCGCCATCGGGCTGCGCGAGCACCTGGGCCGGCGCGCTGAGGAACGGCGCCAGGATCAGGGCAAAGAGGACTGTTGGCGTGGTCCGCATGTCGGCTCCCTCCGTGTGCCCGGTGACGGTTCTTAGCACCGGGCGGCCCTACGTTTTAGCAGAACGGCGCGCGTACAGTGGTCACGAATGCTGTTCTCACTGAATATCAACTCGATCCGGGACGTGCTAAAACGCCGTGGTTCCCGGGCGATTGCCATCCAAGACATCCCCCAGTACGCCCAAGAGCAGACCGGGCTGCACGCGATGACGCTCGCGACCGACCTCCTGGCCGGGGCCTCGCGGGACACGCTCACGCGCATCCGCGAGAACGGCGACCGCGTCGGCTGCGCATGCCTGCTGCTCTCCGAGACCGACCCGCTCTCGATGGGCGATCCACGCAAGAAGATCGGCGAGGACTCGGTCATCCGCATGACCAAGGTCGTCGAGGCCGCTTCGCTTTTGGGCTGCAACTCTGCGTCGCTGTCGATCAACGCCAAGGACACCGACGAGACGCTCGAACTGGTCGCATCCCGGATGCGCCGCGTGCTCGAGCGGGCCGACCGCTTGGAGATCATGGTGCTGATCCGCCCGACCAAGGGGCTGACCGAGGACGCCGAGCGGGTGACCGAGCTGGTCAAGACGATCGGCGGCTTCCGGATCGGCACGCTGCCCGACTTCGAGGCGGCCGTGGCGTCGGGCGATCCGGTGGCATATCTCAAAAAGCTCACGCCCTACGCCTCCGTGGTCAACGCATCGACCCAGGGCTTCCTCGAGCCCGAAGAACTCCCCGAAATCGAGCCCCCCCCCAAAGCCGGGAAGAAGGGCGCTGGACTGGGCAAAGCCCCGCCAAGCCTGCTGGCGGCGCTGGGTGTGACCCCCGAGACGTCCGAAAAGCCGGACGGAACCGAAGGTTCCTCGGAAGCGACCGCTGCCGATGCGGGCGCCGATGAGAAGGCGATGACCCCCGAAGAAGCCATCCTGGCGGCCCTGGAAGCCGACTTGGACGACCTGGATGACATCCCGCCCCCCCAGCACGACGGGTACGACCTGGCCCCATTGGTTGGAGCGATTCGGGCCGTAGGGTTCGACGGAACGCTCGCGATCGATTATCGTGGGAAGGGTGACGGGACGGTCGGAGTCTTGCAGAGCCGGGACGCGATCGAAGCGGCGCTCGATTCGGTGATGGACTGACCGCTAAGGACAGGCGGCCCGCCCGCGCATCGGAAGGAGATCGATGGTGCCCGCGACGGAAATCCAAACCGCCGAAACAACGACGAGGAAACCCTTCCGCGTGCCCACCAACCTCCCCGTCATCATCACCATCGACGGGCCCGCCGGGACGGGCAAGTCGACCGTCGCCCGCCTGCTGGCGCAGCGCCTCGGGCTGGACTTTCTCGATACAGGCGCGATGTACCGTTGTGCGGCCGCGATTATGGTCGACCGCGAGATCGATCCCGAGGACGTCGGGAATCTCGTCAGCACGGTGATCGGTGCCGACCTGCACTTTGATTGGACGACCGACCCCCCGATGATCCTGGCGTGGGACGCGCCGATGGACCACCGCATCCGCCAGGCCGACGTGACCGCGGCGGTCTCGCGGGTCGCCGCGATCGGTGAACTTCGCACGCACATGGTCCGCAAGCAACGCATCATCGCGGCCCAGCACCCCAGGCTCGTCACCGAGGGACGCGACCAGGGCTCGGTGGTGTTCCCCGATGCAGAGGTGAAGTTCTACCTCGACGCCGCCGCCGGCGTGCGGGCGCAGCGACGCGCCGAGCAACTCAAGGCCGCCGGCATCGACGTCGAGCTCCACGCGCTGACCGCGTCGATCCTCGAACGTGACCGACTGGATTCGACCCGCGCCGACGGACCCCTAATCTGCCCGGACAACGCGATCCGCGTGGACACGTCGGATATCGACCTCGTCGGCGTGATCCACACGCTCGAGGATCACGTCCGCGAGCGCGTCGGCGCGTTGATCGGCTCGCCCGATCATGCCGGCGGGTCACATTTGGACGCGGAGTAGCCCCCGCGTGTTCCGTCGGCTGCGCCACAAACACCCCGGTTCAGCGCTCGTGCCCGTCCTGTTCTATGAGGTGTTCCGCCTCATTGTGACGCTGGCGCTCAGCGTGGTGTTCGGCTATCGCCGGCGCGGCGCCGGCAACCTGCCCTCAGACGGCGCGGTGCTGGTGGTCGCGAACCACCAGAGCTACCTCGATCCGCCGCTGATCGGGTGCGCCATGCCGAAGCGTCAGTTCGACTTTCTGGCCCGCGCCGGCCTGTTCGATGTCGGGTGGCTGCGCCCGCTGATTACCGCCCTCCACGCGGTGCCCATCAAAGAGAACGGTTCGGACCCCGCCTCAATCAGAGAGATCCTGCGTCGCCTTGAAGCCGGGCGGGTGGTGCTCGTGTTCCCCGAGGGCAGCCGAACCGAAACAGGCGAGATGGGCGAGTTCAAGCGGGGCGTGGCGCTCCTGCTCAAGCGATCCAAGTGCCCGGTGCTGCCGGTTGGTATCGCGGGCGCCTACGACGCCTGGCCGCGCGGCAAGCGCCCCAGCCCGTTCGGTCGGCGTGTGGTCATCGAGGTCGGGCAACCCATATCGCATGACGAGCTCATGGCCCATGGATCGGACGGGGCGCTCGCGCGTCTTCGCGACGAAGTGGGTGCGCTCGTCGCATCGGCGGAGGCGTTGCGCTAGACGCGACTACATCACCATCCGCAGCGCCGCGATCGACAGCACCACGATGATCACGACCTTGAGCGCAGGGATTTTGAGCGTGTGCCCGAGCCACGCGCCGAACCACGCGCCCGCAAGCGCGCCAGCGCCCATCGGAGCGGCGATCTCGATGGCGTCCCAACGAGAGAAGCCCAAGTCGGGCAGGAACCAGAGCTTTGTCAGAGCGCCGATCAGCGAGCTGACCCACATCACGCCCGCACTGCCCGCGATCGCGTGACGCAGCGGCAGCCCCGCGACCTGGAGCAGCGGCACCAGCAGGATGCCCCCGCCCACGCCCAGGAACCCCGCGACCAGCCCCGTGGACAGCCCGATCACCGAGAGCACGACCCAGCCCGGGCTGGGCGTCTCGTCGGGGCGCTCGGGCAATCGCCGGACCAGCGTGACCAGGGTGTAGAGGCAGTACGCCCAGATGAACGCGGCGAACGCGTAGACCGCCCACTTACCGGGCGCCTGATTGGAGAAAAGCACCCCCAGCACGATCCCCAGGGACATCGAGGGCATCAGGGACAGGATCACGTCCCGCCGGGCCGCCCCCCGCTTTTTGTGCTGGCGGGTCGCCGAGAGCGAGACGGCGATGTTGACGAGCATCGAGGCGGCCATGTAAACCTGGTGGCGGGCTTTCTCGGGCGTTTCGTAGCCGTGGAAGATCGCCAGAGCGGGCAGCATCACGATGGAGCCGCCGATCCCGGCTAGCCCCCCCACGATGCCCGCGAGCAGCCCGATCCCGAGGTCGATGGCGAGTGTGATCGGGTCCATGAATCCCCTGGTCTGGGTGTCCCAAGAATGGGTGCCGGAACATTCCCGGGCGTGGAAGGTTGGTTGTATGCGGCTGGTTCGGGTTATGCCGGACCCAGATCCGCCCGAGGTAGGCAAAGAGTCACGCTGGCTGTGCCCGGAGGGCTTTGCGGCTACCATACGTCAGTGGCCCCAAGGACGGGGCCGCGAGCGCCAGGTTGGCTCGCTTCGGACGGAACCGTTCCCACAACGGACACACGAAGACTTGATGCCGACGGAGGTCGCCTTGAAGAATTCTCAGATGCCGATCCAGTTGGGTGCTCGTGCGTATGCACCGATGGCCGCTCGGTTTATCGCCGGGTTGGCGTTGATCGCCGGTGTCATGGGCAGCGCGATCTGGACCAAGAACGCAGGCACGCTTCCCGCGCTGGTCGGCTTGGAACGGCTCGAAACGCCCGCGAACGGAAACGCGCCGACGATCACCCCCGCTTCATTTGATATGAACACATCCGATGACTCCGCCCCGGGCGTCGAGTTGATCACGATCGAAGACGTCGACGAGAACAGCCCCGAGTGGGACGCCGAGACGCGCTGGTTCGACGGACGCCCGGTCCGCCCCAGCAAGGTGATGGTCATGAAGGTCACGGGCTACTCGCCCGACAGCCGGTCCTGCGGCGCGTTCGCCGACGGGCAGACCGCGACACTGCACTCGGTCTGGACCAACGGCATGAACCTCGTCGCGGCCGACCCCACCGTCCTGCCCTACGGATCGATGATCACCGTGCCCGGCTACGCCGAGGACCAGATCGTGCCCGTGCTCGACTGCGGCGGAGCGATCAAGGGCAGCCGCTTGGATCTGCTGTTCCCCACGCACCGGCGTGCGTTGATCTGGGGCGTGCAGACGATCCGCGTGACGGTCTGGGACTACGCCGACGGCGAGCCCGCACCGAACCCCCGCGAGGTCCGCTGAGCAAACCCCGCTCGATCAAGAACGAAATCAACGACAGCCCCGAGCGCTCGCTCGGGGCTGTTTCTTTCCGGGGCTGTTTGCTTCGTGGAGTGTGTCAGTCGAGATCGATCGCGCCGACAAGCTCGCTGACCGAGGCCGCACCCTGAGACCGAACCCACCGGGTCAGGCCCTTGGTGACCTTGGTGGGGATTCGCGGGTCGACGAACGAGCCCGCGCCCACCTGGACCGCGGTCGCGCCCGCGAGGATGAACTCGGCCGCATCTTCCCAGCGGGTCACGCCCCCGGCCGCGACGATCGGCACGCCGGCGTCCTTCGCGAATCGCTGGTAGACCTCGTGGACGATCTTGACCACCACAGGATGCACGGCGGGTCCTGACAGCCCGCCGGTGATGTTGGCCAGCATCGGCTTGCGCGTGCGCACGTCGATGCCCATCGCCGGGATCGTGTTGCACAGTGTCAGCCCGTCCGCGCCGGCTTCGCACGCCACTCGGGCCAGATCGGCTGGCGTGTGCGGCGTGCCGACGGTGATGGGGCTGAGTTTGACCAGGAGCCTGGTGGTCGCCAGCTCGGCTCGGACCGCAGCAACCAACTCGCCCAATGCACCGGGGTCGGCACCGAACTCGACGCCGCCGTGGACGTTGGGGCATGAGACGTTGACCTCGGCGATGGGGATGCCTGGCGCAGCTTCCATCACCCGGGCCGAGACGGTGTAATCCTCGATCGAGAAACCCGCGATCGAGCCGATCACGACGCAGGGCAGGGTGCCCGCCCTCGGGGCGATCTCGGCGCCGAACGACTCGACGCCCGGGTTGGCCAGCCCGATCGCGTTGAGCATGCCGCCCCGGGTCCAGGTGATCCGGGGCTCGGGGTTGCCCGCCCGGGGCGATCGCGTGATGGACTTGGTGACCACCGCGCCGATCCGGGTCAGGTCGGTGACACCCGCGGTCTCGTCGAGCGTGCCCGCGGTGCCGGCCGCCAGTATGACGGGCGACACCAGCGCGATTCCGCAGAGATCGGTCCGAATACAGGCGTCGGTGGCGGCCTTCGTGCTGGTGCGAGAAGCGTCGGTCATCTGCCGAAAGGCTACACGCGTCGCGCTATCCTTGCCCATGGACCCAGAAGCAAGAATCGAGCAGTTCCGCAAGCTCATCGAGCAGGACCCCAGTTCGGACATGGCCTACTTCTCGTTGGCCCAGGCCCTCAGCCAGTCCGGGCGGTTCGATGAGGCGGGCGACGCGTTCAAGAAGTGCACCGAGCTGAACCCGGCCATGACCAAGGGGTTCCAGCTGGGCGGAGCCGCATTCATGGCCGCCGGCAAGGACGACGCGGCCAAGGCGATGCTGCTGGCGGGCTACGAAGAGTCGGCCACCCGGGGCGATCTGATGCCCAAGAAAGCCATCGCCGAGCTGCTCACCCAGCTGGGCGAGCCGATTCCCGAGGTCGCCGATGAACCGAGCACCGAGCCGTCGGGCAGCTTCAAGTGCTCCAAGACCGGTCGGATGGGCAACCAGCTCGGTCGCCCACCGTTCAAGAACGGGGTCGGCGCGTGGATCCACACGAACATCAGCAAGGAAACGTTCGACGAGTGGATCCGCCTGGGCACCAAGGTGATCAACGAGCTGCGCTTGGATCTCTCGCGCGACGACCACGACGCGGTCTATGACTACGCAATGCGGAAGTTCGTCGGGATCGACGACGCGCTGTACGCGGAACTGATGGACGGCACGCCCCCGCCGCCGGTGGACGCCCAGTTCAGCGACGTGATCGACGAGATCATGAGCCGGGGCGGGCACCTCGAGGACATGCAGGGCGAGATGCACACCCGGGTGGGGTCGTAACAGGCAAGTTCGCACCTGTGAGGACCTGCCCGCACGCCGACCGGCGGGCTTGCTAGGATGCGGCCGGACCCCGTCCGGGTCCTGAATCACCGAGGAGCAAGCCGTATGGATACCCCCACCGACCGGATGTACACCGAGTCGCACGAATGGATCAAGGTCGATGGTGAGATCATCACCATCGGGCTCACCGAGCACGCGGTCGACCAGCTCACGGACGTGACCTTCGTCGAGATGAAGCCGGCGGGCACCTCCGTCGACGCGGGCGACTCGGTCGGCGAGGTCGAGAGCGTCAAGACCACGTCGGACGTCTACTCTCCGGTCACCGGAGAGATCTACGCGATCAACGAGAACCTGGGCGATGCGCCCGAGACGCTCAACACCGAGCCCTACACCGAGGGCTGGCTGGTCAAGGTGAAAGCGACCGACACGAGCGGGCTCGAAGGGCTGATGGACTCGGATGCGTACGAAGCCACGCTGTGAGCACGCCCCTCGGTGGCGAGACCGGATCGCCCGGCACTGAAATCGCGGGCGAGCAATCTCCAAAGGCACCGGTGATGATCCGGTGCGCCGATGTCCACAAATCGTTCACCTCGGGCGGGCGTGCGGTCCACGCGCTGCGCGGGCTGTCGGCGAACGTCGAGCAGGGCGGGTTCGACGCCATCATGGGGCGGTCCGGCTCGGGAAAGTCGACCCTCCTGCACCTGCTCGGTGCGATGGATACGCCCGACTCCGGGACGATCGAGATCGGCGGGCAGCGGATCGATTCATTCAGCGAGCGCGACGCGACCCGGTTCCGCAGGCGGGGCGTGGGGATCGTCTTCCAGGCGTTCAACCTCGTCCCCACGATGACGGCCGAGGAAAACGTGCAACTGCCGGGCCTGCTCGGGGGCGACGATGCCAAGTTCCTGCGGGAGCGCTCGCGCGAGCTGCTCGACCGGCTCGGTCTGATCGACCGGGCGACGCACCGACCCGAGGCGCTCTCGGGCGGGGAGCAGCAGCGGGTGGCGATCGCCCGGGCACTGCTCTACAAGCCGCCGGTGCTGCTGGCCGACGAACCGACGGGCAACCTCGATTCGCGATCGGCCGCGATGGTCTGGGCGCTGCTGCGAGAGATCGCCGGCGAGCAGGACATCACGGTGCTGATGGTCACCCACGAGCCCGAAGCCGCCAGCTATTGCCGACGGATCTTCGTGGTGGGCGACGGCGTAGTGCGCGGCGTGATCGACTCCGAGGCGGAAGGAGGGCTCGATGCGGGCAGCGTGGCGACTCGCGCGCAGCGTCTGCTCGGCGAGACCGAGTAGGATCCTGCTTCTCGCCGGCGCGGTCGCGATGTCGACCGCACTGGTCGCCGCGATCGCCTGCGCGATGGCGTCGCTCAACGCCGCCGTTCGCGCCCAACTCGACGCTTCGGTCGGCGTGGCCCACGTCCGCGTGCAGCCCGCAGGCAAGGAGACCATGCCCGACCGGGCGCTGGCGATCATCGAGGAATGGGAGGGCATCGAGCGGGTCGAGGCCCGCCTCGAGTCCACCCTGGCGCTGGTCGCCAGGATGCCCACAATGATCGAGCAGCCCGATGGTTCGTGGGTCGGGCGTGAGACCCCGTACCGCGTCAGCGCGTTCGTCACCGGTGTCGATTTCGAAACCGAGTTCGAAGCGCGCCCCGTCGCCCTGATCGCCGGGCGCTATCCGATCGACGAGAACGAGGTCCTGATCGACGCGGCGCTGGCGCGACGGATGACCTTCGGCGACGCCGAGCGCAAGCGGGCGGGCAAGCCCACGGACGTCTTCGCCGACCCAACGGCCTATCTCGACACTGAGCCGGTCACCGAGGGCGAGACCGCGCCGGATGAGGTCAGCGCCCGCGCACGAAACACCGGCGTGGGCGTGCGCGTGGGTGACACCGTGGGCGTCGTCCGCATGTTCCACCAACGCGGCGAGCTGACCGTGGTCGGCATCGCCAAGCCCTCTCCCATCGGCGGCAAGCCGTACGCCATCGTGACACGCGACCAACTCGGCGCGTTGTCAGGAAAAGCGGGCAGCGTGTCACGGGTCGACATCGTGCTCGAGGATGGCGTCGATCCGGAGGCGTTCGTCGCAAAGTACGAAGAGGTGCTCGGACGGAACGTCCTTTTGCAGACCACCGAGCGGATCACCTCGGGGGTCGAGAAGAACCTCGCGGCTTCTCAGCTCGGGCTGGTGCTGATCGGCTCGGTGGCACTGATGTGCTCGGGCTTCATCATCATGACCGGGCTGACGACCGGGGTGGCCGAGCAGCAGCGGACGCTGGGTGTCCTGCGGTGTCTGGGCGCGACCAAGTTCCAGATCGGGGCGTCGCAGTTGCTCACGGGCGTGCTGGTGGGCGTGCTGGGCGCCGTCGCGGGCGTGCCGCTGGGCATCGGGATGACCGCGGTGCTCGCGAATGTCTTCAAGCAGCAGATGCCCGACGGCGTGGTGATCCCCAAAGCCTTGCTGACGATGGTGCTGTTCGGCTCGCTGCTGGCCGGTGTGTTCGGGGCGCTGTGGCCCGCATGGCGGGCGGCGACCATGTCACCGCTCGGGGCGCTCTCGGCCCGGGCCACGCCCGCGTCCTCGCGCGGGGTTGCGCAGCTGGCGATCGTCGCGGTGCTGATGATCGTGACGATGATCGGCATCGCGGTGTTCGTCACCGACTCGCAGGCGTATTTCTGGAGCTACGTGAGCGTGGGGATCCCCGCTATGTTTGGCGGCTACTTTCTGCTGTCGGTCCCGATCGTCGTGGTGGTCGCGCGGTACGCCGGGCCGATCATCGCCAAGCTGCTGAGACTCCCCGCCGGACTCCTGACGCGGACCGTCCGTGCGACGCCCTACCGCCACGGGTTCACCGCCGGGGCGTTGATGACCGGGCTCGCGTTGATGATCGGCATCTGGACCAACGGCGGGTCGGCGCTGCGCGACTGGGTCGCCAAGATCAAGTTCCCAGACGCCTTCGCCTACGGCTTGCCCCTCAGCGACGAGGTGCCCGGCGTGATCATGAACCTGCCAAGCGTCCAGCGGGCGACCCCGATCACGCTGGCCAACGTCGATATCGAGGGGCTGGGGGTGCAGGGGCTCCACCAGTACAAAACCGCGTTCTTCGGGCTCGAGTACGACGTGATCTCCGAGATGTTCCAGGTCGAGTTCGTCGAGGGCGACCCCGAGACGGCCACCGAGCGCATGAAACAGGGCGGGGCCGTGCTGGTGGCCCGCGAGTTCACCGCGGCCAAGGGGCTGAGCCTGGGCGACGACTTCGTCTGCTCGTACCAGGACGTCGAGTACCGGTTCAAGATCGCTGGCGTGGTGACGTCTGCCGGGCTCGAGTTCATCAGCCAGTACTTCGACTTCGGCGATTCGTTCGTGAATCAGACCATCCACTCGGTCGTGGGTTCGCGGTCCGACGTCGCGGAAATGTTCGGTGTGACGCGCCCCTACATCGTGGGTATCCAGCTCACGCCCGATGCCGATGATCTGGCGGCGGTCGCGGAGATCCGCGAAGCAACCTTGGGCATGGGCGTGCTCAATGTCGGCTCGGGCAAGCAGATCCGCGCCCAGTTCGAGCTCGTGTTCAAAACCACGCTGGCGGTGTTCAGCACGGTCGCGATCGGCGCGATGTTGGTCGCCTGCTTCGGTGTGGCGAACCTGATCATCGCCGAGGTCCAATCGCGCCGGTTCGAACTGGGCGTGATCCGCGCGGTGGGCGGCACGCGCGGGCAGCTCGTGCGATTGGTGTGCGGGCAGGCGATCATCATCGGGGTCGCCGCGTGCTTGCTCGGGACGGTCCTGGGCATCCAGGCGGCCTGGGGCGGGCAGATGCTCAACGAACGCCTGATCGGCATCCAGATGACCCTGCGACCTCCATACATGGCGATCCTGTTCGCGTGGGGGATCGCGATCGGGATGTCGCTGCTCGCGGCCGCCCCAACCGCGTGGAAGATCGGGCGTGCCTCGCCCCGGGCGTTGCTCTCGGCACGCTGAATCCGTCAGGTGATTCGGATCTGCCGCCATGCTTGCCCCCGCTTATCATCCGCGGGCATGTCTTTGGGAGGGTCGTGCGATGGCTGGTAAGAAGAAACAAGCACTCGGCGGCGCGGGGGCCCTCGTGCTCATCGCGGTCATTATCCTGATCAGACTGCTCGGCGGGCCGGACCTGCTCAGCCAGAGTGATCAGAGCGCCGCCAATGCCGATCGCGCGGGCGATGTCGCGATCGAGGTGCCCCGGGCCCGAGCACCCACGCCGGGCGATGGATCGACGACGGCTTCGCGCCACCGCTCGGAGGACGCACTGTTGGAAAAGCTTTTCCGCGACGGGACCTCCGATGAGATGATCACGATCGTCGGGACGGTGTCCAAGACACTGCCCGACGACAACGAGGGCTCGCGCCACCAGCGGTTCATCGTCCGGGTCGCGTCCGGGCGGACGGTGCTGATCGCGCACAACATCGATCTGGTCGATCGCGTGCCGCTGCGCGAAGGCGACGCGATCACGGTGCGTGGCGAGTACGAGTGGACCGAGCGCGGCGGGACCATCCACTGGACCCACCACGACCCCAAGCAATGGCGCGAAGGCGGGTGGATCGAACATAACGGGGTGCGATACGAATGAGCCGGGTGCACGAAGAGGGCAAGACCGGATTCGCAGCGACATTCCGTCCGCTGCTCGACGACCGCCAACGCCCGGCCCGTCGCATCACCAAGAACGATCTCACCCGTGCGTCCCGCTCGGACAACCCCGGCATCCAGAGCATCGCCGGCAAGCTCAAGCAAGCGATCAAGAGCGAGCAGCGACGCATCACCCCCGACCGGATCGTCCTAACCGTTGTCGCCCTGTTCGGCGTGTTCATCCTGTCGGGCGTCATCAACGGGCTCATGCTGCCCGTGATCGGGCTGGGCGATCCGGGGATCGGGGTGCTGGTCTTCATCGGGCTGATCGTTGCGGCGCACATCGTGATCCGGGCCTATGTCCGGCGCGGGACGCTCAACCAACTGGCCCGGACCGCGGTGGCCGAGGGCGTGTGCGGCTCGTGCGCGTTCCCGCTCCAGGCGGTGCCGGTCGCCGACGACGGGTGCATGACCTGCCCCGAATGCGGCGCGTCCTGGCGGGCCGACCGGGTGATCGAGCCCTTCTGGGAGAAGCCCGCGGCCGACCGCCTGCGCAGCGGGTTCTGGCCCGCCATCACGCCCGGCGTGCTGCCCAAGGCCAACCTGTTCGCGCCCGACGACCGCGGGCGCTTCGTGCAGACGCCAGACTCGCGCCTGATGCGGGTGCCCAAAGACGTCCGTGCAGGCATTCCCCGAGACGAATGGCGCCGGATACGGCGCTCGACCCGCATGTCGGGGATCATCTGGCGCTGGGTGCTGTTCCTCGTGCTGATCTGGCTGCCACTCCTCGGCGCCACGGGGGCCGTGACCGCTGCCCAGGACGAGGAGTTCGGGTTGATGTGGTTCCTGATCGTCCTGACAACGACCATCGGCGTCCCGATCCTGCTGATCCCGTTCTCGGCGGCGTTCTCGACGCCCCACCGGACGTCGCGGGCGATCGTCCGGCGCGGGCGATGCGCCTGCTGCCTCACCTCGCTCGCCGATGCCGAGACCGATCGCGAGGGGCGGGCCCGCTGCGTCACCTGCGCCAGCGCCTGGCTGACATCCGAAGTCCAACAAAAGAAGTAGAGACGCCCGCGCCGGGCGATTATCATCGCTTCATGCAACAGATACTCCAACGACTCCTCCCCGCTCTGGCCCTGCTGCTGATCTTCCTGCTGCCCCCCCGTGCGTACGCCGACGTCGTCACGCTGCGCAACGGCGACACGGTCGAGGGCCAGGTCCTCGATGTCACACGGACCAAACTGACCATCAAGACCAAGGTCCACAACATCGCGACCACGGTGACCTACCGCCGGTCCGAGATCAAGGACATCGAGTACAAGCCGCTCGCCGAAGACTTCTGGGGCCCGCCCAAATCGCCCAAGCAGGACGAGGAACCTAGCGTCGGCGGGCGCGAGGTCGAAGCGCCCGAGGGCGAGGATGCCGACGACAAGAAGGCCCCCACCACCCGCCGGACACGCGAGAAGAAGAAGCCCGAGGACCAGTACGTCGTCGTGCCCATCGAGGGCGGCATCGGGAGCGAGGTGACCTCCGACGGGCTCCGCAAGGCGCTCGCCCAGTCCAAGGGGCGGGGCGTGGGCAACATCGTCTTCGTGGTCGATTCGCCCGGGGGCTACGTCTACGAGGCGGTCAACATCCTCGACCTGCTCAAGGAGTTCGACGAGTTCTTCGAATATCACTGCGTGATCCAGGAGGGCGCGATCTCGGCCGCGAGCGTGTTCGCCGCGGGCTCGGACCAGATCTACGTCCGACCCGACGCCCGCCTGGGCGGGGCGGTGGCGTACAGCAAAGAGAACTCGAGCGGGGCGGCAGAGGTGGACGCCAAGTTCAACTCGATCTGGTCGGCCAACATCGCGTCCAGGGCGGACTCCAAGGGGCACGCGGGCGACATATTCCGCGCCATGGTCGTGCTTGAAGCCGAGCTCTGGCAGGGCGAGGACGGCTCTCTCAGCCCGAACCGCAGCCCCGGCGCCACCCAGATCGACGGGCCCAAGACCATCCTGACCATCCGTGCGTCGCAGATGGTCGACGCGGGCATGGCCACCGCGTTCGAGGGCGAGCTGAGCGAACTCGGCGAGGTCCTGGGTCGCCCCGAGTGGTCCGAGGTCCCGGGCATCGGGATCCGCGCGATGACGTTCGCCGGGCGGACCCGCCTGGACATGGAACGGCGATTCGAGAAATCTCTGACCACCCTTGGCAACGCCACGGACACTTTCGCCGCCGAAGACCCGCGCCAGTTCACCTACCGCGTGCTCCGCTCAACGAACGGCACCTACCGCCTCGACGCGACCTCGATGCGCGAGTGGACCACCCGCACCGACCGGGCGATCAGCGCGTGCAAGGTCATGCTCAAGTGCCTCAAGGAACTGGCGGAGATCAACTCCAAGGCCCAGCGCACCAAGGCCCTCCACCTGGTCACGCCCAAGGATGCCGGGCACGACGCCTACGTCACCATCGATCGGACGCTGAAGTGGCTCAAGGACCGGCGCAACAACCCGCCGGCCCGCGACATGGCCAACCCCAACTTCGGGCCGTGACGTTGATCGGACATGCTGCGGAAACGAATCTGGCCGACGCGATCAGGCGCGTGACTCGACCAACGCCTTGAGCTTGACAAGCCCGTCCATCCAGCCCTCGTCGAACCCCTCGGGAAAGTCATCGGGGACCTCGCCCGACATGCGGTGATCGATCGAGACCTTGGTCTTGCCGCCCGATTCCTCGAACGCGATCGTCATGTTCATCAGGACCGCTTGGTTCATCGTGCAGTCGCCGCGCATCCGGATCTTGTGGTTCGGCTTGAGCATCGTGATCTCGCCGATCACGTTGAACCCGCCGTCGGGCAGCTCGACGTAGAACCGCCCGCCCATCCGCTCCTCGCAGCGCGTGGGCGAGGTCTCGCGTACCGCCTCGCTCTCGTAGAACCACAGATTCGGGTCGTCAAACCACGCGCGGTACACGACCTCCTTGGGTGCGTCGATCTCGATCTCGATCTCTGATACGGCCACCCTGGCCGACTGCTCGATGAACTTGGATCCCATGCCTTGCTTCCTTTCTGTCCGTTCTTCAACGGTGCGTTTCAACCGGACCAGCGAGCCAGCCCACCGGTCCTCGTACTTGCTCACCCACCGCTCGTAGATCTGCCTGAGCGGGACCGCATTGAGGTGGTGCCATTTGCACCGCCCCTCCTTGCGGCTGATCATCAACCCCGCCGCCTCGAGCACGCCGAGGTGCTTCATGACGCCGAACCTGGACATGCCCGGGACCGCCTCGACCAGCTGCCCGGTCGTGCGAGCCCCGTCCTTCACCGCGTCGAGCAACGCCCGGCGTGTGGGGTCGGACAACGCCTTCCAGGTCGCGTCGAACGCGTCGGGCGGTTGGGTGTGCGTGCCTGCCATGTGTCTTCCTGACCGTAATCACCCGCGTCCCTGCGAGCGAGCCTTGGATACGATACATGTGACTATATGGTCACATGTTGCCTGACGCAAGCCCCGAATCGGAGGAATCACGAATGGAGTTTGTTCGGGTGCGTACGATCCGCGGTGATCCGACCCACGTCAGACCATCCCGGGCGATTCGAGGTCGTCAGCCCCTTCGTCCCGGCCGGCGACCAGCCCGACGCGATCAATGCCCTCGTGGACAAGCTCAACGCGGGTGAGAAGCACGTCTGCCTGCTCGGGGCGACCGGCACCGGCAAGACCTTCACCATGGCCAACGTGATCGCCCGCCTGAACAAACCGGCGCTGATCCTGAGCCACAACAAAACGCTGGCCGCCCAGGTCTTCGAGGAACTCCGCGAGTTCTTCCCGGGCAACTCGGTCAACTACTTCGTCAGCTACTACGACTACTACCAGCCCGAGGCCTATATCCCGGGGCGAGACATCTACATCGAGAAGGACGCGTCGCGCAACGACGATCTCGACCAGCTCCGGCTCGCCTCGACCAGCAACCTGCTGCGCCGGCGCGACGCGGCCGTAGTCGCGTCGGTCTCATGCATCTTCGGGCTCGGCTCGCCCAGCGCGTATTCGGAGAAGGTTTTCACGATCACCAAGGGACTGACGATCGGGCGCCGAGATTTCTTCCTAGCCCTCAACGCGATGCAGTACAAACGGGCCGACATCGATTTCAAGCGTGGCTCGTACCGCGCCCGGGGCGATGCGATCGAGGTATGGCCCGCGTACGAGAAGTTCGCGATCCGCATCGAACTCTTCGGCGACGAGATCGACTCGGTCAGCCTCATCAACCCCACCACCGCCGAGGTGCTGGCCGAAGAGAACCAGGTGTTCCTCTTCCCCGCGGTCCACTATGTGATGCCCGAGGACAAGCTCCAGTCCGCGATCGACGGCATCCGCGAAGAACTCGAAGCACGCGTCAAAGAGTTCCGGAGCCAGGGCAAGCTCCTCGAAGCCCAGCGTCTGCTCGCCCGCACCAAGCACGATCTCGAGATGATCCAGGAGGTCGGATTCTGCTCGGGCATCGAGAACTACTCGCGGTATATGGACGGACGCCAGCCCGGCGAACGACCGTTTACCTTGCTGGACTACTTCGACTACGCCCCGCCCAACCCGGACCGCGAAGACGTGGTGCCCACCGAGGGGTACGGACGGGACATCGACGAGGACCAGCATCGCTACGGCATCACCCGCCAGAACGCGGGCGATTGGATCCTGATCATCGACGAGTCCCACGTGACCATCCCGCAGATCCGCGCGATGTTCGCCGGTGACAAGGCCCGCAAGGACGTCCTGATCGACCACGGCTTCCGCCTGCCGAGCGCCTTGGACAACCGCCCGCTGCGTTTCGAAGAGTTCGAGGCGATGACGCCGCAGGTGCTGTACGTCAGCGCCACGCCGGCCGCCTATGAACTCGAGAAGACGGGCGGCGAGGTCGTCGAACTGATCATCCGCCCGACGGGCTTGGTCGATCCGGTGGTCGAGCTCCGCCCCGCGACAGGGCAGGTGCCCGACATGATGGAGGCGTGCCGCGAGCGGGTCGACCGGGGCGATCGCGTGCTCATCACCGCGCTAACCAAACGCCTCTGCGAGGACCTGACCAACTACCTGAGCGAGAACGGTTTCCGCGTGCGCTACCTGCACTCGGACATCGAGACGCTCGACCGCATCGAGATCCTGACCGGATTGCGGGCGGGCGAGTTCGACATCCTCGTCGGCGTGAACCTGCTCAGAGAAGGGCTCGACCTGCCCGAGGTCTCGCTGGTGTGCATCCTCGACGCGGACAAGGAGGGATTCCTTCGGAGCGCCACGTCGCTGATCCAGCTCATGGGGCGGGCCGCCCGCAACGCCGACGCGAAGGTGATCCTCTACGCCGATTCGATGACCGGCTCGATGCGCCAGGCGATCGACGAGACCGAGCGCCGGCGTGAAAAACAGCTCGCCCACAACAAAGAGCACGGCATCACCCCCCAGACCATCCGCAAGTCCATCCGACGCGGCATCGAGTCCGAGCTGAAAGCCAGGCGTCAGGCCCGCGACGCGACCACCGAGAGCGAGCCGACGATCGACGCGCGGGACCTTGGCGAGGCGCTCGAAGCCGAGATGCTCGACGCGGCCCAGGAGATGCAGTTCGAAAAGGCCGCGGCCCTGCGGGATCAGCTCCAACACGTGCGGGCGATGCTCGATGGCGTGGACGGGGATGAGCCCGTGCTCATCAAGCGGGGCGAGGTCGAGGAAGCCCTGGGCATCACGCGCAAGGGAGGCTCGAAGAAGAAGGGCAAGAAACGATCCAAGACCGGTCAGCCCCGCCGGGGGCGCTGACCGGCGATCACCCGTGCGTATCATCGCCCATGCCCGACCCGAACTGGCAGCCTGAGTCGCCCGGAACCAAGAACCCCTTCATGCGCAAGCTGGGGACTTACCTCACGGGCGTCGCGATCGGGTTCCTGCTGCTTGGTTGGTTCCAATACCGCAAGGGCATCGCGGCACAGCAGCAACGCCAACGACTGCTGAGCGAAGCAGAGCAAGATGGATCGGACCTGGGCGACACGCCCGTCGCCACCGACGCGCCCGAGGGCGTGGCGACCGAGCCTTCGCCGTGAACACAGGACCGTTCGACACGCTCGCACACGCGGACGCGAACAGCCCGCGCCCGACCGCGGAAGTCCTCGAAGAGTCCGAGGGCGCCCACGGCTGGATCTTCCGCGTCGCCATCGCCCGCCCCGGAGCCGAGACGACCGAGCACGAGATCTCCCTCGCCTGGGTCGACCACGACCACTGGACCGCCGGGCTGGTGCCCCCGTCGCGCCTGATCGAGCGCCTGGCCGTCGCGGCCGCGGAGCACCGCCCCGATCTGCCCCCCCGCTTCGACGCGGCCCGGGCACGGCGCTGGATGCCCGAACTCGACGAGCTGCTGAGCAGCCTCCGATAGCAACCCCGTTTTCGATCGATTGCGGGGGGCAAATATACCTAGAATTGTTTCAGAAACAGTGCTTGAAATGAGTCCGCATCGAGTATGTTGGGCACATGGCAACGCCCGAAACACCGCTTCGCCCCGCGCCGGGCGGCTTCCAAGCCGAAACCGTCGAGACGATCTCGGGCGTGCGCGAGGCGTTCGCCAGGATCATCGAGTGCAAGTGCCCGGGATCACGCGCCGTGACGGCACTGGCCGACGCGTTCGGGATCCACCGCAAGCTGGCTTGGCAGGTCTCCAAGGTCGCCTACGCCGCGGACCCGTTCGCCGCCGCCCGCCACATGCCCCCTTCCAAGAGCCTGGATGCCTGGCTCGTCGCGGCCGCCAGCGCGGGGATCGACGCTGGCATGCTCGATGCCGCGCGCGAAGCGGGGGCCCGCTTCGAGCACCTCACCGAGCGGCACGCGTCGAGCCGGGCCGAGTTCGAGATGCTCCTCGAGTCCTGCGCCCCCGAGCCCGAGGACGGTTCGGACGCCAAGTGGCGCCAGCAGGCGTTCCTCGGAAACAGCTACACCTGGGGGGCCCACTGCCGGACGATGCTGGCCCAGTGCGTGCTGATGCCCTCCGAAGATCGCGATCGATTCTTCCATTCGGTTCAGGTACGCGGGCTGATCGGGTTCCGCCAGACACGACCGGGCGTCCGCTGGGTGGTCAACCAATCGGTTGTGCTCGATGACGCGTCCCGCGCGTCGCAGGGCCACCAAAGAGTCGCCCTCGACCCCGCGGCCGCCGAGGCGCACGCGGGCGTCCCGGTCCTGCCCGCGTTCTGCTCGATCCCGATGCCCTCCCTCGAACGACGCCACCTGCCAGACGGCATGGTCCAGGACGAGTTCGCGCCGGCGCCGGTCGGGCAATCCGGCGAGCGAACCCTGATCACCGGCGAGATCATCCGCAACATCGGCGCGGTCCACGCGACCGAGGACGACAAGACCGCGTTCTTTGGAACCGCGGTCCGTATCCCCGCCGAATCGCTCCACTTCGACCTCTTCGTGCATGCCGGGTTGTTCGGTGATGTCCCACGGGACCTCCGCGTGTTCAGCGATGTCTCGAACCATTCCGCGTTCGGTGATGAGGACATCTTGCGCACCAGCGCCCGAGTGACCCGCATGGGACGCGGGCTGGGCATGGTCCAGACCCCCGACATCCCCGGCTACGCCGAGCTGACCGCCAGCGTCTTCGCGACCGTGGGCATCGATCCGGCTGACTACGAACTCTACCGCGTCCGCGTGGAGTTCCCGCCCATGCCCGCCTCGGTCATGCTCACGCATCCGCTGCTCGAGCCCGACGTGTTCTAACCCCCCCTCAGCGCCCGTCGGCTCCACGCGCAGACGGCGGGCGCTTTTCGACTAGTTCCCTGGAATCTGTATTGTGACCTCAAGCAAGGAGAGAGAAGAATGAAACGCGAACTGATCACCCTCGTCTGCATGTGCGCCGGCTCTGTCGCGATGGGCGACGTCAACGTCAGCGACTACGACGACCTGTCCGAAGATTTCTACGGCGAATCGTTCCACTACAACGGTGTCACCTACATGGACGTCAACAACGTCGCCGGCGTATTCCCCGACGGCTCGCCCTTCGACGCGGGAGGCGGGGTTGACGGGCTGGGCACGGAACTGATTATCGAGAACGCGGCGTTGCTCTACAACGACTTCCCCGATTTCGGTAGCCCGGATAACGTGCTGACGTTCGGAACCAGCTACGTCGTGGGCGACAATCTGTCGCTCGGCGCCCTGTCCACCGTCACCATGCAGCTCGATGAGGTCGCCGACGCCGCCTCCCTCGAGATCGGTTTCTTCGAGAACGGGCCCTGGGGCGGGATCGTGTACCACCTCGACGCCTTCATGGGCGGCTCGGTCGTCGCGAGCGACTCGTTCACCATCTCGGATCTCGGCGGGCGCGACAACATCGCGTTCTCAACGCTCAGCGTGGGTGGCGCCGAGTTCGATTCGCTCCGCCTCTACGCCACGTTCGGCGACGACTTCTCCGGGCCCCGGGCCATCATCGACAACCTGACGATCAACACCGTGCCCGCGCCCGGCGCGTTGGCGATCCTGGGTCTGGGCGGGCTGGTCGCACGACGTCGGCGCTGATCGTTGGTTCAACCAAAGACGGATCGACCTACCGAATGACGACGACGACGCCCGCGCCGAAGCGCGGGCGTCGTGTCGTGTCGGGCGGTCAGCCGCGTCTCCCCACCCGGCGTCGCCCGATCAACGTATTCGAGCGGCGTGGACCGCCCCTTGTCTGCGGCGTGTGCGTGCCCGCCGCACTGGGTGAGCGCAGGATCGCAGGCCCGCTCACGCGCACTTCTGAGATTCTTAAGATGGCGGTTCGTCCCAGAGCCGCGGGGCTCAGAGGCGTGCGGCGAGCGCCGCTTTGAGGCGGGCGTGCAGCGCCGCATCCTCACCGTTTGCGTCGGCGCGCCGGGCGTTGGCGAAGTCGTACGCCTCGAAGGGGCCCTGCTTGCGCTTCTCGGGATCCTCGCCCCCGAACCGCGGCACGCAGTGCCCGTGCAGCTCGGGCACCTGGTTGCACAGGATCAGGTAGTTGATCCGCTCGGCGCCGGTCGCCTCCAGCACCGCGTCGCCCAGCGTGACGAAGTCGGCCATGAACGCCGCCCGTCGATCGGCGTCGAGGTCGTTGACCGAACCGACCACCGGGTCGGGCAAAAGCATGCAGCACCCCGTGATCGCCCCGGGCTGCTGGTTGCTCAGGATCGCCCAGCCCGAGGGCATCCGGGCGAGCATCTGCGGGTCCTCGCCCCGGATGATGCGCTGGACGCGGTTTGCGATTGGGCCGGGTGTGGTGGATACTGGTCCGGTGGTGCTCATGGCGCAGGCTATGCAGCCCGACCGCCCTTGGGCGGTACGATCTGGTCATGGCACACACACGCATCCTGGCCACGCTGACGCTGCTCCTGACCGCCCCGCTGCTGCTTGCATCAGGCACGCTCGCCGAGATGGGCACCTATCGCGACTACGTCTTCGTGTTCATCCGCACCGGCCCGACCACCGACCTCACGCCCGAGGCCCGCCAGGAGGCGTTCGCGGGCCACTTCTCCAACATGGAACGCATGTCCAGCGCCGGGCAGCTGCTCATCGCCGGGCCCATGGGCGAGCCCAAATCCGACCCCGACCACCGCGGCCTCTTCGTCCTCGACAGCGAAGACCTCAAAACCGGCATGGAGTGGGCCAACACCGACCCGACCACCAAGCTCGGCGTGTTCGTCCTCGACGGCTACCGCTTCTCGACCGCGATGGCGCTGACCGAGCTGCCGCGCCTCGAGCGCGAGGACGAGGCCAAGCGCCTTGCCGACCCCGACCTGCCCGACGAGTGGTCCGGACGCATGTACTACCTGGCCACCGCGCCCTACGACGAGATGCGCCTCAAGGTCGCCTCCAACACCGATGACGTCCTCATCGCCGGGCACCTGCACGGGTCCGCGCCCGACGGCTCGGACCAGGTACTGCTCTGGCTCGACGTCGAGACCGAGGCCCGGGCGAAGGAGATCCTGCCCACGCCCGACGCGTGGACGCTGCACGGGTGGTACGGATCGAAGATGGTGGCGGAGATGGGGCGCTAGTCGAGTACGTGGCCGAGTGACTCTCGGATCTTGTCGCCGTGGTCAAAGATCTCGTCGATGCTGCCAATCGGGATTTTGGTTTCAGTTTTAGCTGAATCAAAGACACCTAGGTACTTCTGCGCCCGATTGAATCGCAACCGGCAGATCGGCTTGCGGTTGTTGTCGTCTAGCAGTACCCCGAAGTAGGATCGAACATCGCGTGACCCAACACGATTGAGATCGACTGACCCTCTCAACACTGCCTTGACAGCGTAGAAACCATGCAACTCATCCATCGTCGTGACGACTTGCTCATCGCCCTCTCCGCCATCGTGGTCGCGCTCAGCAACTGACCGCCCATTGCCCTCACCCGATACGGTCGCGGCGACCCGATTCGATTGCAGCGCGCCCTGTAGCCGACGCTCGACGGAATCTGCCATGTAATCGGCTAATGCCGCCCGGACGAGTACGCGGAAGCGATCGACTACCGCCTGGACCATTCGACCGTCATGAAGAGGATCGGCAAAGTGTCGGACGAACTCCTCGGAGGGATCATTGAGTTCGCGTGCGAAGTGCGAACGAATCGCAAGCCGCAACTGCAAGCTCTCTGCCTCTTGAAGAATCGAATCTAGATTGAACGTCGATTTGGCGAACTGCAACACTCTCTCGCCATCCTCCTTGCGGATGCGATCAAGGTCGAGTGTGTAGAACGGTTTTTCATCGAGTCTGTTCGGCTGCTTGAGATCGGAATAGAAACGGTATTCAACACCATCGGTGAGTATTGCGATCCTCGCATTCACCACAGAAAAGTATCGGTATAGCTGCGAGCTGTATGAATCGAGCTTTGCGCCGATCGGCTTGCACTCAATGAGGACAGCCGGCGATCCATTGACGCACACAGCGTAATCGACTTTCTCGCCTCGCTTCACGCCCACGTCGGCAGTGAACTCTGGCACTACCTCTGCGGGGTTAAAGATGTCGTAGCCCAGTTCGCGGAGAAACGGGAGAACAAGCGATGTCTTGGTCGCTTCTTCAGTAGTGACTTGATCACGAATCTGATCGACGCGTTCTGCGAGGTCAATGAGCTTCTGGTACATGGCTTCTCCTGCACTAATCAAGAGTATAGCAAAGCCTACAGAATTGCTTTCAGATAACGCCCAGTATGACTCGCCCTGTTCTTGGCCACAGATTCGGGTGTGCCGGTCGCGACGACGGTGCCGCCGCCGTCGCCTCCTTCGGGGCCGAGGTCGACGATCCAGTCGGCGCACTTGATGACATCGAGATTGTGCTCGATGACCACCAGCGTGTTGTTCGCGTCGGCCAGGCGGTCGAAGACCTCGAGCAGCTTGCGGATGTCCTCGAAGTGCAGCCCCGTGGTCGGCTCGTCGAGGACGTAGAGCGTGTGGTCCTGGCTGGGCGTGCCGTCGTGGCGGGTGCCCTTGCCGAGTTCGGTCGCGAGTTTCACCCGCTGGGCCTCGCCGCCCGAGATGGTCGTACTGGGCTGCCCGAGCGTGATGTACCCGAGCCCGACGTCGCGAAGGCACTCGACGAAGCGCGAGATCTTGGGGTGGTTCTCGAAGAACGAGCACGCGTCCTCGACGGTCAACGCCAGCACGTCGGCGATCGACTTGCCGCGGTACCTGACCTCGAGCGTCTCGCGGTTGTAGCGCGAGCCCTTGCACACCTCGCACTCGACGAAGACATCGGGCAGGAAGTGCATCTCGATCTTCTTGAGCCCCTGGCCGGCGCAGGCCTCGCAGCGCCCGCCGCCGCCCGCCTTGCCCCCGCGCTCGGCGGACACGTTGAAACTGAACCGCCCGGGCTGGTAGCCGCGGATTTTGGACTCTTTGGTCTGGGCGAACACCTTGCGGATGTCGTCGAACACGCCGGTGTACGTCGCGGGGTTGCTCCGCGGCGTGCGCCCGATCGGGCTCTGGTCCACCTCGATGATGCGGTGGACGTGCTGGAGCCCGTTCACCCGGCTGTGCGCGCCGGGCATGTCGCCCCCCCCGGTCAGGTGCTTGCGCACGGCCCGCAGCAAGATATCGTTGACCAGCGTGGACTTGCCCGAGCCGGACACGCCCGTCACACAGACGATGCCGCCCAGCGGGAACGCGGCGTCGACCGACTTGAGGTTGTTCTGCTTGGCGCCCTTGATCGTGATCGCGGTCTTCTCGGACACCGGGCGCCGTTGACCCGGGACGTCGATCCTGCGCCGCCCGGCCAGGTAGTCGGCGGTGATCGAGTCGGGGCTGGCGATAACCTCCTCGACGGTGCCCTGGGCGACGATGCGCCCGCCGTGCACGCCGGGCCCGGGCCCGATGTCGACGAGATGGTCGGCCGAGCGGATCATGTCCTCGTCGTGCTCGACGACGATGACCGTGTTACCGATATCGGTCAGGTGGCGGAGCGTCGCGATAAGGCGGTCGTTGTCGCGCTGGTGCAGCCCGATGGTCGGCTCGTCGAGCACGTAGCACGCGCCGACCAACCCAGAGCCGACCTGGGTGGCGAGCCGGATCCGCTGGGCCTCGCCCCCCGAGAGCGTGGCGGTGCGCCGGTCGAGACTGAGGTAGTCGAGCCCGACGCTGGTCAGGAAGCGCAGTCGATTGCCGACCTCGCGGAGGATCGGGTCGGCGATCTGGGCCTGCTCCTTCGTGAGCTTCATGCCCTCAATGAACTCGATCGCGTCGGTGATGTTCAGGCGGCTCAGCTCGGCGATATTGAGCGTCTTGCCGTCGTGAGACGGGCGCCCGATCACGGTCGGCGACTTTGCACGCTCCATGTCGCACGTGTGCGTGCTCTCAATCAGGACGTGGAGCGCTTCGATGCGCAACCGATCACCGAAACACTCGTGGCAGACGCTCTCGCGTTGGTACCCGTGCAGGTGATCCTTGACCCAGCTCGACTCGGTCTTCTCGAACCAGGCGCGGAGCATGGGCAGCGCACCCGCCCACTTGATGCCGTGCGCTTTGGACTGGGCCGGCGACGCGCCGTGCATGAGGATCTCGTAAACCTCTTCGTCGAGATCGCCCATCTTGGTGCTGGGTGTGACGCCGAGCGCCCGGCAGAAGCGCCGGAGGTACTTGGGATAGACCATCCCGCCCGGCCCGTTCTTCTTCCACGGCGCGATGCCGCCCGACAGGATCGCTTTCGTCTTGTCCGGCACGACCAGATCCTCGGTGAACTCGAGGATCGACCCCAGCCCGTGGCAGGTCGGGCACGCTCCGAACGGCGAGTTGAACGAGAACAGACGCGGCGAGAGTTCCTCGAGCGACACCTCCGGGTGGTCCGGGTCGGCGAACTTGGTCGAGAACGAGCGATCGACGAACGAGCCCTTTCCTTCATCGGGGTCCTCGACCGCCGCGATCGCGGTCCCGTCGGCCAGGCGCAGCGCCGACTCGATCGACTCGGCCAATCGCTGGCGTGACTCGTCGCTGATCGCTAGGCGGTCGATCACCGCGTCGATGTCGTGCTTCTTGTGGCGGTGCAGATCGAGCGGGTTCTCGCCCTCGTTCTTGAGCACCTCGCGGAGGTCCACGATGGCGCCGTTGACGCGGGCACGCACCCACCCGTCCTGGCTGAGCGACTCGAGCGTGTCCTTGTGGAAGCCCTTTTTGCCCCGGATCACCGGCGCGATGACCATCAGACGCGTCTTCTCGGGCAGCCCCATCAGGTGATCAACGATCTGGGTCGCGCTGGTCGCCTGGACGACGACGCCCGAGCGCTCCAGCACCGTGCCGTCCTTCTTGGACTTCGTCACGGCCCACGATCGGGGCGTGCCGCAACGGGCGTAGAGCAAGCGCAGGTAGTCGTAGATCTCGGTGGTCGTCGCGACGGTGGAGCGTGGGTTGTGCGAACTGGAACGCTGCTCGATCGCGATGGTCGGGGGGATGCCCTCGATCTCTTCGACGTCGGGCTTCTTGAGCTGATCGAGGAACTGGCGGGCGTACGCCGACAGCGACTCCATGTACTTCCGTTGACCCTCGGCGAAGATCGTGTCGAACGCCAGCGAGCTCTTGCCCGAACCCGACAGGCCCGTCATGACCACCAGGCGATCGCGTGGGATCGTGAGATCGACGTTCTTGAGGTTGTGCTCTTTGGCGCCGCGGATGCGGATCGAGCGTTCGGCGGAGGTCCTCACACCGGTTGGCTTGGGCTCGGTCTGGGAGCCGGGCTTCTTGGGCGTGCGCTTGGCGACCTTCTTCGTCGCCTTCTTCGCGACCTTCTTGGCGGCCTTCTTGGGGGCCGGCTCGGCGCCGCCCTTCGCGTTGTCTCGGGGCGATCGCTTGGTCATCGGGCTCGGCTCTTGCTTGGTCGGATGGTCGGTCGTTCGGCTGGTCGTCGCGCTGGGCATGCGGCTCGCTCGGGTCTTCGGGTTCGGCCCCACACCACCCGAAAATCACGAATCCGGTCGGCGGGAGCCATCGAGTTCGCTCGATCCTAGCGAACCGATCCCGGCACCCGCACAGAATCCAGCCATTTTGATCCTGCGAGCACGACGTCCCGCCACCCGCGCACGCCGCGCCGGTAGGATCTGCACCCATGACCTTCCTGATCGAAACCATCCGCCTCGGGCTCGCCAACCTACGCCTCCAGCTGCTCCGCAGCATCCTGACGGCGCTGGGCATCATCTTCGGGGTGTCGGCCGTCATCACGATGGTCGCGATCGGCGAGGGCTCGACCGCCGAGGCCCTCGCCCAGATCGAACGCCTGGGCGCCCGCAACATCATCATCCGCTCCCAGCAACCCCCTGAATCACCCCAGCAGCAGGGCGGACAGCAGCGGTCCCGGATGCTGCAGTACGGGCTGACCCGCGAAGACCTGCGCCTGATCCAGGAGAACTTCCCCGACGCGACCGCCGCCGTCCCGCTCAAAGAGGTCGGCTCTCAACTCTTGCGGGGATCCATCGCACAGACCTCGCAAACCTTCGGCACGACCCCCGACCTGTCCCGTGTCGCCCGCCTGACCATCAAGCGGGGGCGCTACCTCAACGAGTCCGACCTGGCGAGCGAATCACTCGTCGCTGTCATCGGGACGGAGGTCGCCAAGGACATGTTCCCGCTTGAAGACCCGCTGGGGCAGACGTTCCGCATCGACGAGTTCGTGTTCCAGGTCGTCGGCGTGCTCGCACCGGTCGGGCTCTCGGGCGGCGCGGGGGCCGCCCTCGTCGGGCGCGACCTCAACAAGGACGTCCACATCCCGATCACCACCGCCAAGGCGGTCATGGGCGACACGGTCGTCCGGCGCTCGTCCGGTTCGTTCTCGATGACCCAGGTCGAGGTCCACGAGATCTACCTCGAAGCACCCACCCGCGAACGCGTGGTGCCCGACGCCCAGCGGGTCCGGCGCCTGCTCTCCATCCGCCACCCGAAAATGGAAGACCTGAGCATGGTCGTCCCGTACGAGCTGCTCGAATCGGCGCGCAAGCGGGCCATGACCGGGCAGTGGATCTCAGGCGCGATCGCCGGCATCTCGCTGCTCGTGGGCGGCATCGGAATCATGAACATCATGCTGGCCAACGTCACGGAGCGCACCCGCGAGATCGGCATCCGGCGCGCCCTGGGCGCGACCCGCAAGCACATCATCGCCCAGTTCCTCGTCGAGACCTCCGTCCTCTCTGCCATCGGCGGGATGATCGGGGTCGCGCTCGGCGTCGGGCTCTCGCTCTCGATCGGGTGGCTGGTTCCCAAGCTGCACGAGCTGCCCGTGATCGGGGAATCCGTGCCCGCCGACGCGTCGCTGCCGACCGTGCTGAGCCTCTGGTCGATCGTTGTCGCGTTCCTCGTCGCCGCGGCGACGGGGTTGATCTTCGGGCTGTATCCTGCACGCAAGGCCGCGATGCAAGATCCGATCGTCGCCCTCCGACACGACTGACCCCGACCGGGCCGGACCGGCCTGACACCGCCCCGGCTTCTTACCCCTACCGACGAGAAACACGATGACCCACGCACTCCGTTCCGCGCTCCTCGTGATCCTTACGCTCGCGATGGGCTCCCCCGCGGCACACGCCCACGAGACCAGGTCCAATGAAACCAGGTCCGGGGAGATCAGTTCCACCGAGAACCGTTCAGGCGAGACCCGCCGGTTCAAATCCAAGTCCTACGACATCACCACCGACCTGCCCAACGATCTCGCACGCGAGGTGGCGGCCCACATGGACGCGGTGCACGCCGAGTACACCCAACGCTTCCGCGCCTACGGCAAGCGCAACAACGAGGCACTCCGCCTCTGGGTCTTCGCCGACCGCGACGGCTACCAGCGCTTCCTCGCGGGTCACGAGATCAACTCGACCGGGTCGGCCGGCATGTTCTTCCGACGCGACGACGCATCCGGGCTCACCGCCTACCTCGCGCCCAGGAACAAGGACGCGATGCTCGAGACACTCCGCCACGAGGGCATGCACCAGTTCCTGTACCAGCGCATCGGCGACAACCTGCCGCCCTGGATCAACGAGGGCATGGCCGAGTGGTTCGGCTACGCGCTCGAGACCGAGCGGGGTTTCGAGATGGGCCTGGCCGACCCCCGCGCCATCAACCGACTCCATAGACGCCTCGACGACGGTTCGCTCGTGACGCTCGATCAGCTCTTGGGGCTCTCGCAGAAAGAATGGAACGAGCGTAATCGCAACGGCGGCAACGCCGGGCAATACGACGCCGCCTGGTCGGTCGTCCACTTCCTCGCGTTCGGCGAGAACGGGCGCTACGCCCGTCTGCTCGATCAGTTGCTCAAGCTGTTCTGGCAGGGTGTCGACGCGGACCGGGCCGCCCAGCAGGTCTTCGGGGGCGACGTCGCCACGCTCAACACCAAGTGGCAGGCGTACGTCCGCGCCCTGCAGCCCGACGAGCTCTACCTCGCCCGCGACGTGCTCGAGGTTTATTCGGTGGTGATGTGGGCGCTGCGTGCGCAGGAGATTGAGCCGATGACACCGATTGAGTTCGATCGTGCGATCCTTGAACACGGGGAGACGCTCGACCTGCCCAAATCACTGATGACCTCGGTCGGCGAACAGAAATTCACCCTCGACGACGACGCTTGGTGGCGGACACTCCCCGAGGCCGCCCGCAACGGCAAGCCCGCCAAGCTGCGCTTCATCCCCGACCGGCGCGGCAAGCAGCCGCCCGCGATCGAGATCCAGGGGCTCAAGCGCCGCGTGACGCTGCAGTGGAACATCGGCGAGGACGGCGTGCCCGCGCCCACGATCGAATACCGCTGACCGCCCCGCCAGCATCGGCGCACGAAAAAACCCGGCGTCGCTCGGACGCCGGGCTCATGGATTGAATCAGACCGGTCTCAGATCTCGCCGAGCAGATCGGCGACCTCGTCGTCGACGGGGTTGCCCGCGCGGTCGTCCTTGGGACCGCGGTGCTTGCCCTTCTTCTTGCCATCGTCCAGATCATCGTCCTGGTCCGCGTCGTCGGCGGCGTTCTGGGCGGCGACCTCGGCCTCGAGCTTCTCGAGATCCTCCTCCGCTTCCTTGCCTTCCTTGATCAGCTGCGCCTTGATCTGATCGATCTTCGCCTTGTCGGGCGCGAGCACCAGCGTGATCGCGCGTCCGACGCCGCGTGGCGCCATCTCGATCTTGGCCACATCGGCCAGATCCTGGCACACGCCGATCAGGCGTTCTTCGCCGAGTTCCTTGTGCGCCATCTCGCGCCCGCGGAATCGCTGGGTGATCTGCACCTTGTGGCCGGCCATCAAGAAGCGCCGGGCCTGGTTGACGCGGATGCCCACGTCGTGCGGGTCGATCTTGATCGAACGACCGAGGCGGATCTCCTTGAGCTCTTGGCCCGAGGACTTGCCCTTCTGTTCTTTCTTGGACAGCTCGTACTTGTACTTGCCGTAGTCCATGATCTTGCACACCGGCGGGCGGGCGTCGGGCGAGATCTCGACCAGGTCGAGCCCCGCGTCCTGCGACATGCGCAGCGCCTCTTGGGTGTCGATCACGCCGACCTGCTCGCCGTCGGCGCCGATAAGGCGGACGGGCGACAGGCGGATCATGTGGTTAATGCGGGTGCGTTGCACCGGACCTTGCATGCGGTAGAAAGCTCTGCGGGCGATGTCTCAAACTCCTCTGGTCCCATGGGGACGGTCATCGATACCGACCGGCAAACGCCGGATCGGCTTGTATGGACGGAACCCCCGCCCACGACAGGATCATATCACGCGGTTTGCCCGACAGGGCCGCCGATTCGCCTCATACAGAGAATGCTTGAACCCCCGCCCCGAGATCGACCCGAGGGGTCCGACCAGTTCGGTTGCCCCATCAGCCCAGCCCGATGATGTTCATCGCCAGCGAGATGATCAGGATGACCACGACCACCAGGAAGGGCGGCCAAGCGAGGTGCTCGGTCCAGGCCGGTGCCGCGCTCCCGGCGCGGGATTCGTCCTGGGGGATCTCGACGACCGCGGCCGCCTCGGCCGCCGCCAGAGACGCCAACTCGTCCTCGGGCAGCACGTCCTTGTGGGCGATCGGCGGGGTCTCCCCGTTCTTGAGCGCCCGGAGGTCTACCAGCAGGTCGGTGCAGTTCGGGTAGCGGCTCTTGACCCGCTTGGCCATCATCATCTCGATGACTTCGGAGATGCCCGCGCTCAGTTTCGGATTCACGTGGTCCGGGGGGACCAGTTCGCTCTTGAGGTGCTTGTGCATCACGGCCGACGGGTTCTTGCCCTCGAAGGGCACCGAGCCGGTCACCATGTGGTAGAGCGTCGCGCCCAGCGAGTAGATATCCGCGGGCTTGTCGATGTCCTTCTCGCCCCGGATCTGCTCGGGCGAGATGTAGTAGGGCGTGCCGAACGCGCGACCGGCCTCGGCCTCGGCGGCTTCCTTGTCCGAGATCGCCCGGGCCAGCCCCATGTCCGCCAGTTTCACGACCCCCTCTTTGGTGATCATGATGTTCTTGGGCTTGACGTCCCGGTGGATCAGGCCCCGGGTGTGGGCGTGCTCGAGCGCTTCGGCGACCTGGATGACGATGTTGACCGCCTCCGCCTCGCTGTACCGTTTGTGCTTGACGATGTCGTCGTAGACCGTGCGACCCTCGACGTACTCCATGACAAAGAAGTAGAGATCGCTCTCGTTGCCGACGTCAAACGCCTGGACGATGTTGGGGTGGTTCAGCTGGGCCGCGGCCCGCCCCTCGGCGAAGAACCGCTCGATGAACTGGGGGTTCTGGCTGAACTTCTCGGGCAGCTTCTTGATCGCGACCATCCGGTCCAGCGAGATCTGCTTGGCCTTGTAGACCGTCGCCATGGCCCCCGCGCCGAGCTTGCCCAGGATCTTGTAGCCGCTGATCTTCTGCCCGGAACGCTCGGCCTCGATCGCTTCACGCAGGCGGGCGATCTGCCGGCTGGTGACGTATTCCTTGTTGACCAGCAGCTGGGCCAGGGACTGCTCGGATCGGTCCTGCTCGGCCCGGCTCAGGGTCAGGCAGTGCTTGACCTCGTCGTTGGTCGCCAGCCCCTGGTCGATGACCAGTCGCCCGATCAGGGTGTCGAGGTTGGTCCCGCCCTTGGTCGCTTCGAGGATCGATTTTTCGGCCTCGGCGATGCTCATGGGCTCGGACGCATCGGCCGCGCCAAACAGGGCGGTGTCGTCCGGTCGCAGTACATCATCATCGTGCAGAGGGTCGCTCATTGTGCTCATGGCTGTATCGGCAGAGAATCTTGGTGACTGCGGCTCATTGACGCGATCCGCCCGATGATCGGGCCCCATAGGGGGGTTCGGAACCGACGCCAGGCCCGGCGCTGAACGGTCCAGCCCGACCCGCGGTGCTATACGCTACTTTGTCCCTGCCGGATCTGCGTTCCGAAGCGAACAACCAACATCGATTTCTGGAATAGGGGGCGCCCCGAAGGTCCGATCACCCGTCCCAGAAGGTGACCACTATACGCCCTGCCTACCGTCACCGCACGCATGCTGGTTACCGAATCAAGACCCCGAAATCTCCGCTGGACCCACGCAGGACCCCTCCTCTACGGCGACTGGGGCACGTCCCGCCTCTACGTCCTCGGGCTGGCATTCCTCTATACCGGGCACGCGAGCATCCTCTATCTGGCGGCCATCGGGCTGCTGATGCTTGCGGTCTCCTGGGCCTACACCATCGTCTGCCGCTGCTTCCCCGACGGCGGGGGCGTCTACACCGCCGCCCGCCAGCTCTCGCCCACGCTCTCGGTCATCGGGGCCACCCTGCTCCTGTCTGGGTACATCATGACCGCGGCGATCTCGGTCATCGAAGCCTTCCACTACTTCGGCGCCCCCCACCACCTCGTGGTGCCCCTGGGCATCCTGGCGATCATCCTGATCGGGGGCGTGAACTGGCTGGGCGCCAAGTCCGCCGGTCGGTTCGCCCTGATCGTCGCGTTCGGGGCTCTGGGCGTGTCGGCCGTCATGGCGCTGCTGTCCATCCCCCAGTTCCTCGACGGTGTGAAGACCATCTCCTTCGATTACTTCAAGGAGACGCCCACCACACAGGTTTGGGTGAACTTCACGAAAATCTGTCTCGCCCTGGCCGGGGTTGAGGCGGTCGCCAACATGACCGGGCTCATGAAGCAGCCCGTCGGGCGTGAAGCCAAGCGGACCATCTGGCCGGTCAGCCTCGAGGTCGTCGGGCTGAACCTGTGGTTCGGGCTGGCGCTGGCCGGGCTGGGGCTCATCGTCGCGGGCACGCCGCTTCGCGACAGTCACACGCCCGACGACGTCCGCCTCGCCGAGTCGCGAACCGCCCTTGTCGAGATGCTGCCCGCCGAGTTCGCCGACCGCTACGACGCCGGCTCCAAGTTCGAGATCAGCGCCGACGACCTCACGCTGATCACCGACCCCGCGGTCATCAAGCGGTACGTCGCCCTCAAAGATCACGAGACCCAGGTCAACGAATACACCAACGCCTCGATGCGCGTGATCGCCGAGCAGTCGGCGACCGAAGCGTTCGGCGACTCCATCGGCCCGGTCTTCGGGAGCATCGCGGGCATCACGTTCGGGCTGCTGCTGCTCAGCGCGACCAACACCGCCGTAATGGCCATGGTCTCGGTACTCTTTGCGATGGCTCAGGACCGCGAGTTGCCCAAGCCGCTGACCAAACTCAACTACTCGGGCGTGCCATGGGTCGGGCTCATCGCTTCGGTGATCCTCCCGATCGTGGTGATCGTCATCGAGCACGACGTGACCGTGCTCGCCTCGCTCTATGTGCTCGGCGTGTGCGGCGCGATCACCGTGACCGTGCTGTCGTCGGCGTACAACAAGGAACTCGAGATCAAGCCCTGGCAGCGGGCATTCCTCTGGGCGCTCGGGCTCTTCCTGCTCTCCATCACGCTGACCATCGGCGTCACCCAGCCGATCTCGACCGCGTTCTCCGGCACGCTCATCGCCCTGGCCCTCACCTTCCGCACGTTCCTCAAGAAACGCCAGGCACCCAAGGACCTCGCGGCCCCCACCACCGGCTGGCTCTCGACCCTCAACGCCATCAAGATCGAGATCGACCCCGACATGCCCAAGATCATGCTGGCCGCGCGCGGACGCTACCAGTCCGAGTACGCGGTCGACCTGGCCAAGCGGCGCGACGCGACCCTCTTTGCGATCTATGTCCGCCCGATCCGCGTGATGGACCTGGGCCCGGGCAAGCTGCCCGGCATCGAGGCCGACGAGGGCGGGCAGGAAGCGCTCGGATCCACCGCGATGCTCGCCCGGGAAGCCGGCGTGCCCTTCGTGCCGATCTACGTCACGTCGACGTCCATCGCGGACGAGATCCTCGACTACACCGTCACGTACGGCTGCGACACACTGATCATGGGCAAGTCGAACCGCTCGGTGTTTAGCCGCAAACTCGAGGGCGACGTGGTGGGACAGGTCCAGGCGACCCTGCCCGAGGGCGTGACGCTGATCACCCGCTCGGCCGAAACCCCCCACGCAGCGGTGCCGCTGGGCGCGGATCGCGGGCTGGGCGACTAGTCCGGGCGGGATGGGCAACGCTGATCCGCCCGGCGCGGAAACGGCAACTCCTTTTCATACTTTTTTGAACCGGTCGCCTTCTTGTTGCGAATCCTGTTCCAGCGTCTGCACGCTCACGCAGTGTGCGCCACGACGACGCACAGGGAGACCCACCATGCAATCGGCTTTGTCAACCGCCCTCGCGGCGGCGATCGTTCTCTCATGCGCCCAGCACGCAGAAGCGCAGGCTTTCAGCATTGATTTCGGCTTCCGAGCCGGCGTGCCCGGGATTGACTTCGACGGTGCCTCAACACCGGAAGCGCCGCAAGCGGGAATCTGGCTGATTCCAACCACCAACGGTAACTACATCAACTTCGTCGGGGTCTTCGATATCAACTTCGACCTGACCGATGTCACCATGACCTCCGATCGACCGGTGATATCCTCGGCGAACACGACCATCGGTGGCAATAGAGATCTCGTCGGGCTCGTCGCAGACGGAATAGAAATCGGCGGCCCAACCTTCCGATCCGGGCCCGCAATCGGTCCGCTGACCCTCACCCTCGACGGGATTGAGAACGGAAGCTACGAGATCATCACGTACACCGCGCCGTACCTGGACTTCATCGCGAGCGTCGAAGTCACGATCAACGGCGATTCACAGACCGCGGGCGGAGATTTCCCGTCGCTGTTCTTCGTCGAAGGTGTCACCCACACCCGCCACCAGACCAACATCACCGACAACCTACTGACGATGCACTACGAAACCGTCACCGGGCAAGGCGTCATCAACGGCTTCCAGATCATCCCGATCCCCGCGCCAGCGAGCCTCATATTGCTGCCAGCATGGGCGGCGATCACGCAACGACGTCGCTAACCGGGCGGGGATTGCGGCGCATCAGGCAAGTCGGCCCTTTGGTTCGGCGATCAACGGCGTTACCCATAGGCAGCGGTCCCGCCCGCGCGAATCACGCGAGCGACTAGTCCGACCTGGTCACGTACTGCAATCCGAACAGGCGCCCGTGCGGTGCTTTTCGGTGGCATTCCATGCATGACTCGATCAGACCGGCGTTCCAAACCTCCGAGCCGTCCGGTCCGGTGACGCCGTAGATCCAACCCAGATCGGTGCCCGCGGTATCGGCATCGCCAACGCGGTGCATGACAAAGAGCGAGATCACCTCGCCGGGCGTGTAGATGTTGCCGTCTTCGGGCGATATCGCAGTTCCCTGAACGTCACGCTGCCTTCGCTCAGCCAGTGATTTCCTGTCATGCTTGTATAGATCGGCCAGGGACCATGCGCCAAGCGGGACATCAAACAGGACCGGTGCGTGAGCTTCCTTCACCAGCGTGAGCACACCGCCTTGATCCTGGCCATTCGTCGCCCGCCAATAGCCCGCCGCGTCATCGGTGTACAAGTGGTACAACTTACGACTGTGGGGTGAGCCCTCGGGTGCCCGACTGAAGATCGGCGTGGGTGGCGGCTGAGCCCTACAGAGATACGGCGACCATCGCATCGGTCCGGTCAGACGATCCATGGTCAGTGAAAAGCCCACCGCGGATTCTCTGATCTGTGCCGACCAGTCCTGGCCGATGGCTGCCCGTTCGGGCACGCCCGAGCGGCAGCCCGCCGTCATGAGTCCGCCCAACCCGGCGACGACGGCAAAGCCCGCGCTCATCCAATACAACTTCCGCATTGCTTGTCTCCACACGTCCCGGGAACAGCCTACCAGCGCAACCAGAGTCCGACGTCACGTCTGTGTCACACCGTTCCTACCCTTCCACGATGAACGGATTCACCCCGAACGCGGCGGAGCCGCCCCACGCGCCGAGCAGCACCCACATGCCCGAAACCCCCGATTTCATGCCCGATTTCGACGACCAACCGGCCGATGCGCCGGGCGGTGAAACGGGCCCGTCGCCGATCTTGGACGGGCTGACCGAGCCGCAGCGGAGGGCCGTGCTCTGCACCGAGGGCCCGCTGCTGATCCTGGCCGCCGCGGGCTCGGGCAAGACCCGCGTCATCACGCGCCGGATCGCGCACCTCGTGGACATGGGCGTGCCGCCTTGGACGATCCTGGCCCTGACGTTCACCAACAAAGCCGCCGGCGAGATGCGCGAACGCGTCCTCCACCAGATCCTCGGCGAGAACGCCGACCCCGACACGGCCCGCAGCGACCGACGCACCCGCGGGCTGACCGTCACCACGTTCCACTCCCTCTGCGCACGCCTGCTGCGCCGCTACGCCGAAGCCGCCGAGATCCCCGGGCTCAAGCCCGACTACACGATCTACGACGCGGGCGATCAGATGTCGGCGATGAAGCGTGTGCTCAAGAAGATGGAACTATCGACGACCAACTGGCCCCCCCGGTCGGTCCTCTCGGCCATCAGCAACGCCAAGAACGAGCTGCTCGACGCCGACGCGTTCGAGAAGAACGCCAACGACTTCTACTCCAAGCAGATCGCCAAGATCTATTCGACCTACGCCGCCGAGCTGCGCAAAGCCGGCGCGATCGACTTCGATGATCTGCTCCTCTACACCGCCCGGATCCTCGAGACGCGCGAGAATATCCGTAACGAGCTGGCCGGACGCTGGCGATACCTGATGGTCGACGAGTACCAGGACACCAACCGTGTGCAGTTCCGCATCGCGTCGCTGCTCGCACCGCCCTCGACCCAGTCCCCGCCCAACGTCTGCGTCGTGGGCGACCCCGATCAGGCGATCTACGGCTGGCGCGGGGCCGACATCACCAACATCCTCGATTTCGAGACCCACTACCCGGGTGCCAAGACCATCATGCTGGGCGAGAACTTCCGCTCGACCGCGCCGATCCTGGGCGCCGCCGACCACCTGATCAAGCACAACACGCAGCGCAAGGACAAGCCCCTGTTCACCAGCCGCGACGGCGGCGAGCGGGTCTCCGTCGTCCACTGCCGCGACGAGCGCCACGAGGGCGAGCTGATCGCCGACTGGTTCCGATCGTTGCACGACGACGAGGGGATCTCGTGGAAGGACATGGCCGTGTTCTACCGCACGAACGCGCTGTCCCGCGTGATGGAAGACGCGATGCGCTCGAGCCAGATCCCCTACACAATTGCCCGCGGCACGGCCTTCTTCGATCGCGAAGAGATCAAGAACGCCGTCGCATACCTCCGCGTCGTCGCCAACCCCGCCGACGGCGTGTCGCTCAACCGCGTCATCAACACGCCCGCACGCGGCATCGGAAAAACCTCGCTCGACGCGATCCAGGGAGCAGCCGACCGCGCGGGCATCCCGCTCTGGGAGGGGTTGTCCCGCGCCAAGGAGCTCGGGCTCGCGGCACGCACCACCAACTCGATCGACAAGTTCGTCGAGACCGTCAACGCCTGGACCGGCGGCGGGACGTTCCTGGGCTCGGAAGTCCCCGAGAGCCTGCACCAACTCGTCGAACGGGTCATCACCGAGTCCTCGCTCGAAGCCCACTACACCAAGCAATCCAAGACCAGCGGGAGCGAGTCCGACGCCGAGCGCCTGGACAACCTTAATGAGCTGGTGTCCTCGGCCCGCGAGTTCGAGCAGGAGTACGACCCCGCCGACGACCCGGCCGCGTTCATCGACGTCGAGCAGGCCCAGCAGGGCAACGCGGGCGAGGTGCCCCCGCTGCTCGGCATGCTGCGGGCCTATCTCGAATCGATCGCGCTCGTCGCCGACGCCGATGCCGTGGACCCCGCCCAGGGCGCGGTGACGCTGATGACACTGCACGCCTCCAAGGGGCTCGAGTTCCCGGCCGTCGCGATGATCGGGCTCGAGGAGGGCTGCCTGCCCCACGCGCGCGCCAACGACTCGGACGAGCAACTCGAGGAAGAACGCCGCCTGGCATTCGTGGGCATCACGCGTGCGATGAAACGCCTGCACATCACCAGCGCCCGCCGACGCACCGTCCGCGGCATGTCCGAACGCACGATCCCCAGCCGCTTCCTCGAAGAACTGCCGAGCGCCCACATCCTCGTCTCGGACCAAGCGGACGAGGGTGCCGGGTTCGGGGGCGAATACGACGACGCGTTTACCCCCGCCAAAGAGCGGGCATGGGACCGCGGGGCCCTGGCATCCGGCGCTGACTGGAAGCAGACCGTCGAGCAGGCACGCGAGCAACGCCTCGCCTCGGTCGACGCCCGCCCGGCCGCCGCGACCGCGAACTTCCCGGTCGGCTGCCGCGTGCGTCACCCCCAGTTCGGTGCGGGCAAGATCGAGAAGGTCACCGCGGGATCCAACGCGCGGGCGGTGGTCGTGTTCGACTCGGTCGGGCGCAAGACCCTCGTGCTCGAATACGCCCGGCTCAAACGCGTCTAGTCTGGAGTTGCGTGGGTGTGCTCGCCCGGAGGACGAAGCGCCTCGAACCAATCGCCCGGCAGGTTGCGCGCGACCGCGAACACGAGAAGCAAGGCCAGCGCCAACCACGCAAGCCACGCGCCCCGAAGCAGAGGACGGAATCGATAACCCGCGCCCGCGATCGCGAACTGCTCACCCCAGTACCACGCGGCCAGGGGCACGCCCAGGGCAACCAGCAGCGCGTTGTGACGGAACGCGTCCTCGAACCGCCCGGTCAGCAATCGGTGCGTCGCGCGGAGCGACCCGCACCCGGGGCAGTAGACCCCCGCATGCTCGTACACCGGGCACGCGGGCAGTTTGGCGATCGGCGTCCACCACCATAGAATGAGCACAGCCACCGCCCCAGCGGCGAGCATGAGCGTGCTCCGCACTCTGACAGCACGCCCGACCGGGATCAGAAACACCCGTCGGCTCTCGGATTGCACGCCGTCTTCCACCGTTCGCCCCGATCGGAAACCATCGATGTACTGCACCGCATGCGGCACCCAACTCAATGATATGTCCAACTTCTGTTCGCACTGCGGCCAGAACGCCCACGGGCAGAACCCGTCCGTCGGGTCCATCGAGCAAGAACTGAGCCTGATTCTGCCCGTCGGAACTCCGTTTTCAGCGTTCCTGGCGGGCTATCTCGGGCTGTTCTCAGTGTTCGTTGTGCCCGCCCCATTCGCCGTTATATTTGGTATCATCGGGCTCGCACATCTCCGCCGATCGCCCGAACAACGCGGTGCCCTGCGCTGCTGGACCGGGATCGTGCTCGGCGGTATTTTTTCGGCCATCGGCCTCTTCGTTCTGATCGGTGCGTTCGTCTGATTAGCCATCCGAAAGGAAGCCCGCCATGTATTGCCCAAGCTGCGGAAGTGACAACCCGGAACACGCCAACAACTGCACGTCCTGTGGCGGGTCGCTCTCAGCCCCGCCGGACCCGCGCATGGGGCATCAGGTCTCGTCCGTCGGGGGCCCGGTGCCGACCTACCTCGTGCCGTCCATCCTGGTCACCATCTTCTGCTGCCAAGTGTTTGGGATCGTCGCGATCGTGTTCTCCGCGATCGCGATGGGCAAGAACTCGTCCGCCGATTACGCCGGCGCCCAAGCCAGCGCCGCCAAGGCCAAGATGTGGTGCTGGCTCGGCTTCGGCATCGGTCTCACGGCCATCATCGTGTACATAGCGTTTATGATCTTGATGGGTTTGGCCGCCGGCGCTGCCTCGACGCCCTGATCAGACATCACCCCGGAGGGTGCCCCGCGGCATTTCTTCGCATGATCTGACCCGGTTGAGTGAGCACATCGATAGTGTCTTCGGAGATGTATCACGCGCGCAGATCAAAGCGTAAACCCGCGGCACATGATGTCCGGCATCGCTCGGATGACCGACGGGCAGCACGCTAAGAACTGATGCAACACTCAGCGCGAGCGGCGTCGCCTCGCCAACACCAAGCCCGCCCCGCCCAGCGCCGCGAGCGGCCCCGGCCCGGGGATCACTTCGACGACCACATCGAACTGCGCCGACAAAACGTTGAACTCATTGGCGGTCGGTGAGCTGAAGTTGAATGCACGAGTGACGAGGTTGCCATACGGATCGGCCGAGGTTGGACCATCCCCACCATTGATCAGGCCGGTTCCGATGAAGTCCAAGAATGCAACACCGATAAAGCCGCCACTCCCGACGTCATGGAATATCTCCATGAACGGTATGTTGTTCGAAAAGTAGAAATACCACTGACCGTTGTCATTGAGCGAGATCGTCCGCCCGGCGACCGTGAGTGACCCGGCGATGTCTCCGCCGTAGATGGCGTCGTTGCCGTTCGACGCTCCGGATATGACGTCGCTATCAAACGTGATCGAGTACGACCACGCGTCGCCGACGGCTGCGGTGTAACTCCCTACGGCGAGGGCCGTGCCCTCCAGAAAATCATCCTGGGCCGTCCGCGTATCGGTCGCCTGCTCGATGACGCCCGAGTACGTGGTCCGTATGAGGTCGGCGCTCGCGCCAGCCGACAGACACCCAATCACACATACGACACCGATCGCTCGCTGCTTGTTCAACACAACCATCTCCTCTTGAAACAACGCCGGATCCGCCACGAAGACAATGCGTCCATGTTACAGCCACGCCGCCGCGATACCAGTGAGAAACGTCGATTCATAGCTATTGAGAGTTCCAGGCGCACTCAGGCGGGCCTGATGCCTCGCTGCAGCCCCATCACCCGGTCGGCCTCGGACTTACGGACCGCCTCGAGCGTGTGCTTGGGGATCCGCCAGGCGCCCTCTTCCTCGGTCACGCTCGCGCAGTGCTCGGTCAGGCAGCGGTACAAGAACTTGAACGCGTCGCGGGGCTGCTGCATGTGGTCCAGCGCATCCACCAGGTCCTGGCGCGACACGTTCTCGTCGAACAGGTCCAGTAGCGAGACCGGCTCGGCCGACACCGGGCGGCAGGTCGCCAGGCGCGTATTGCACAGGTCATACAGCATCGCGCCGGTCCAGCTCAGCCGCTCGACCAGGTTCTGCTTGTCCAGGCGGGCCTCCTGGAAGAATGTGCTCGACTCTTTGAACAGCGCATGCCGCAGCTCGATCGGCAGCAGCAGCTTGATCGCCATGCCGCCGTGCTGCAAAAACTTGTGGCTGAGCATGGGCCACACCACCGAACGCATCCGCTCGGGATCGCCCCGGATCAGCGTCGGCTCGTCCACGCGGTCCATCAGCACCAGGATCGTCTCGAACCCGAGCTCACCCGCGACCCGCTGTAACCGGGCCAGCAGCGCGTAGCGCGTCTCTTCCGACCCAGACACCGGCAGCGACTCGGTGGGCGCGACCGACCGATCCAGCTTGGACAGGCTCCCGGTCAGCGACGAGACCGGTCGCGGCACCAGGCGCAGCTGCTTGCCCACCCGCTGGGCGACGTGGCGATCGACCATCCGATCGACAAACGTCAGCTTGAGCAACAGGAGCAGCCACAGCGTCAGCAGCACCGCCGATCCGATGAGCAGCCCCGTGCGGACCGTCTCGCCGAACCCGCTGAAGAACTGCCCCCACACGAATAGGGCGGCCGCCGGGATCCAGCCGATCCACACCCCGGTCGCCACCAGCGCCCGCGGGCCAGTGCCCCCCAGGCGCAGGATGCGTTTGAGCGCCGCCGTGCGCGCCCCGGTCGTGTCGCTGGTGTCGTAGATCGCCTGGAGCAGCAGCAGCTCACGACGCCCGCCCAGGGACATCTTGCGTGCCTTCTTGGCCCCATCCTCGATCTGCGCGGGCGGCGGGCTTTCCGAGCCGGCCAGCAGCGCGTTCACCAAGCGCCCGGTCCCCAGCGACACGATCGCGTCGAGGTGGTCGACCAAGCGCATGCCCTGGAACGGGTCGTCGCGTTTCTTGCCGCCGGTCACGCGGGCGAAGTGGTCCAGGTTCGCGTTGAGATCGTCGTATGGAACGAGCAGCACGCGCCGCCCGGGGTGGGCGACGTTGTAGCGTGCGATCCGGTCGGCGATCTGGAGGCGGATCGCGGTCTTGCCGCTGCCCTTCTCGCCGAAGACGATCGAGGTCGAGGGGCGGTCCAACTCGCCGACGATTTTGTCGAACTCCGAGTGCGTCGAGGGCATGCCGGGGCGCACAAGGCGGACGCGCCCGGGACCGCCGGGTTCACCCTCGTGATCCGGCGCACCGCTCTCGGGGGCGATGCCCATCCGCGTGAAGATCGAGTCGGTCCGCGCTTCTTCGCCCCGGAACGGGTTCTCGACGATCGCCCAATGCTCAAAGAACTGCGCGAGGTTCATCCGTGCCCTCCGCCAAACGGCGATGCCGCGGACTCACGAGTGCCCGGCGACAAGCATTCTATCGGGATTCGCGGCCCGCGATGTCGAATCAACACCTGCGGTGAACACCCTGCGGGCCCAGAATCGCCCCGGATCACCGCCCAGCCCCGGATCGGACGCGTCTCAGTGATCGACCTTGGTGCCGAGCATGGGCGAGATCTCGCCCACGATCTTGTCCAGCGTCTCCTGGTCCTTGGCCTCGGCGTTGAGGCGGAGCAGCGGCTCGGTATTCGACTTGCGGATGTTCACCCACCAGCCCTCGTCGTCGAAGCAGTCGATCGTGACCCCGTCGAGGAAGTCGACATCGGCCCGGTCGCCGTACTCGTCCTGGACCGCCTCGAGGGCCGCGTCCTTCTCCTCGATCTCGAAGTTGATCTCGCCCGACTGGACGTACCGCTTGATGGGCTTGACCATCGCGCTCATCGGCTTGTCCGACGCCGCGAGCACCGTAAGGAACGTCGCCATGGCGATCACGCCCGAGTCGGCGTTGAAGTTGCGTGCGAAGTAGAAATGCCCGGACAGCTCGCCCCCGAACACGCCCCGGTTCTCGGCCAGCAGCTGCTTCATGAACACGTGCCCGACCCGACCACGCAGCGCCACGCCGCCCGCCTTCTCGATCTCCTCCGCGACCGCCTTGGTCGAACGCAGGTCGTAGACCACCGCCCCGCCCGGGCGACGCTTGAGGAAGTGCGGCGCCAACAGCGCGGTCATGATGTCGCACGCGATGATCGCCCCGGTCTCATCGACCGCCACGCACCGGTCGGCGTCGCCATCGAAGCACAGACCCAGATGGGCGCCCTCGCTGACGACCCGCTCCTGCAACTGGACCAGATTGCTGGCGACCAGCGGGTTCGGCTCGTGGACGAACTCGCCCTTGGAGTTGTCGAAGTTCAGCTCGACGATCTCCAGCCCCGGCGTGTGCATGCCGCGCCGACCGAACAGCTTGGGCAGCGCCGTCCCGGCCATCCCGTTCGACGCGTCCACGACGATCCGCATCGGCTTTTCATCGGTGTAATCGCCCAGGTTGAGGAACGACAGCACGTGCTCCTTGTAGGGCTCCCAGAGATCGCGTGCCTCCAGCGTCGTCCCGCCCTGCGGCTCGTGCCCCTTGTCCACCATCGCCGCGTGCTTGCGAACGTCGGCCAAACCGGTCGTCTCGCCGACGGGCTTGGCCTTGCGCTTGCTGACCTTGAACCCGTTGTACTGAGGCGGGTTGTGGCTCGCGGTCACCATCACACCGCCCGCGCAGTCGAGGTGGTTGATCGCGAAGTAGATCATGGGCGTGTCGCACAACCCCAGATCGATCACCGAGCCGTGGTAGCCCGTGATGCCGCGGATCAGCTCGTCGCTGAGTTTGGGCGACGACGTACGCATGTCGCGCCCGACGACGATGTTCTTCATCATGGGCGTCGTCTCGCCCGCCTCGGCGGCGTTCTCCAGCAGGTACTTCGACACCCCGCAACCGATCTGCCACGCCATCTGATCGGTCAGCAGATCGGGATAGGTCCCGCGGATGTCATAAGCCTTGAAAACACGTCCGAGCATGGGTCTCTCCGTCGTCGATCACTGTGCGTCACGCGACAGCCGTTCCGGCTGCGCGCCCCGATATGCGGGGCCGAGACGATAGGTCGCTCCAACCAAAATGGCGAGTCTAAATCTACAAGTCACTGCATGGCAGATACTTACAAGACTCCACGTGCCCCGCCAGAGTCCGTGTGCGCAGGCGAACCGTCGTCTCGTACCACGGCGGTACACGCATTCAGGGGTGCGGAGCATCACGGTTCCAGGACCGCGCACGCAGATTCAGCTGCGATCAACGATCGCCCCCGAGGCGTGCCGAGCAGAATGGAATGTGCAATGGCCGACGTACAGCTGCCCGCTCAACGCCGTCGGCGTGATGAGCATCCCAGCAGGGCCATCGCAAGCACACCCGCGGCCGGCGTGGCCGGGATCGCGCGGATGTTGTCCACGCCGATCCGCCCGTCATAGGCCGGGGGAATACCCAACCCGCCGGGTTCGCCGGGCTGGTGGCGCAAGTGCATGCGACCGATGTCGATGAACGACACCGCGTAGTCGGGCGTGCCCCCGGTCCGCACCATCGCGGCTTCCGAGATGTCGAACGTGTACGTCCGCCAGACGCCGTCGGTCGGGACGAACTGGCTCTCGATCGTCGTGAACTGCGAGCCGCTGTTGCTGAGGAAGAAAAGGCGTATGTCCGCGCCCGGCCCAACGAAGCCGGCCATGTCGACCTGGACCGTTGTGATGCCCTGCCCGGAGTAGTCGCCCGCCCACTGAACGCCATTCCACGAGCCCAGGCGTGAACCCGGGCCGCTGGGCGAGCCGTTAGTCTGGATCGTCATGTACGGATCAGCCGCCCCGCCGGGGCCGCCGCTGTTCGACCAGAACGTCGTGGTCTGCCCGAAGGTGTTGTTCCAGCCCATCGTGTCCGCGTCGAACGTATCAACCTGACCCGCCACGATGTTCGCGCCCGCGGGGCCGACCACGCACACCAACCCAAGAACAGCACACTTGATCATCGCAAAGCCTCCAACGCACCGGGAATCCGGGCCTTTCAACCTACCCGATTCACCCCATACTGCCACTAGAATCGTCGAATTCGGCCACAGAACAGGGTTTTACGACCATAATCAGGACGGAAATTACAGGAAATCCGCCGCGACTCAATCCGCGGGCGTCTCCGCCAAGCGCCGATAGTGCGATTGCAAGACGCGGAAGACATCCTTCTTGACGCCGGTCTCGGAGACCAACCCCTTGCGGTTGTACCAGTCCTGGATGCCGTACAACGGACGGCGCGGCGACAGGAAGTCCTTGAGAATCCAGGGCGTCATCCCCGCGAAGTTGGGCAGAGTCTCGGACCATTCCAGCGTGTTCTCATACAGCCACGCGCCGTACTCCTCAGTCCACCGCTGGTTCTGTTCGCCCCGATACCCCTGCTTCACGCCGGCGCCGAACTCGGAGATCATGAACGGCTTGTCCCAGGCGAGTTCGACCGGCGCCCCGTTGAACTCGTCGGGTCGGTCGTGGTACCACCCGACGTACAGATTGATCGCCAAAATGTCGGCCATCGCTCCGAACGGGTCCTCCACCATCAACCCGACCAGACGCTCGCCGGCGCTGCCGTCCTTGCCATAGCCAGGCCCTTCCCGGATCTGGCGGGCGAACATCGCGGCCGACAACAGACGCGACGGATCCAATCGCCGGACTTCTTCGCCCAGCGCCATCCGGAACGCGGTCCGAATCGGCCCGTCGCCCGTCTCGTTCCCGATCGACCACACCGCGATCGATGCACGGTTGTGATCCCGCGCGATCATCTCGCGCAGGTGCGCTTTCGCCGCGTCCAGCGTCTCCGGGTTCTCGTATTCGAGCGTCCAATAGACCGGGATCTCGCTCCACACGAGCAGCCCCATTTCGTCGGCCATCCGCACCACTGACTCGTTGTGCGTGTAATGCGCCAGACGCACCATGTTGCAGCCGAGTTCTATGGCGAGCGACAGGAGTTCCCTGGCATCCGCTACGCCCGTCGCCCGCCCCCGCCGCGACAGCGCCTCTTCGTGGATCGAAACCCCGCGGAACACCACCGCCTCGCCGTTGAGCAGCACCCGCCCGCCGTCGGTCTCGATCGTACGGAACCCGATCCGGTCGGTCATCTCGACCTTGTTGCCGATCCGGATTTCGACGTCATACAGCTTGGGGCTCTCGGGGCTCCACCGCTCGATCGGCTGGCGTGGCTCGGGGCCGAACCAGATATCACCGTTCTCGTCGGCGGTCCCCCCGACATCGACGCCCAACTCGGGGATCATGAGCCGGACCGTCACCTCTGACCGCCGCGGGCCATCGACCCTCGCCCGCGCGAGGATGCGATCGGATCGCTCGAGATCGAACTCGATGTCCCGCACAAACGTCCGCGATGTCCGCACGAAGCGCACGCTCCGCGTCAGCCCGCCGTAGTTCCACCAGTCGGTCTTTAGGGCCGGCACCCCGTCTGCCCGGCGTGTGTTGTCCACCCGCACCGTCAGCACGTTCTGCCCGACTCTGACCGCATCGGTCACCTCGAACTGGAATGGCGTGAAGCCCCCCTCATGGCTCCCGACCTCGACCCCGTTGAGCCAGACCGTCGCCCGCTTGTTGGCGCCGCCGAAGCACAAGAACGACCGCTCGCCGTGCATAGTGCCGCCCGCCTCGAACGCGGTCCGGTACCACACGATGCCCTCGTAGAAAAACAGCTCGTCCCGCTGCGTGTTCCAGTCGCCCGGCACGGTCAGCGTGCTCGAATCGTCGAACACCGCCTCGTCCAACTCCCAGGGCCGGATTTCGCCGCGCTCACCCCACCATCCGACGCGCTTCTCGCGCCCCAAATAATCCGTCAGCCCCTCGTTGTAGCGATCGATCAGAATCTGCCATTCGCCGTCGAGCGAGATCCCGTTGCGCGCCGCCGGGTTCCCGATCAGCATCGCGTCATCTCCCCGGGCCATGCCAGTCACCACCATCATCGCCATCAGAATCAACACGAGTCGCATCATCGGACCTCCCGCGCCAGCCTACACGGAGCGGGCCCGCCGGCGCGAGCCAGCGCCTGCGATCTCGCGGTTTTAAAACGGGATCGGGCCGTCATCAAACTCCGACGAACCATCCACCTCCGGCAGCCTCCGCACCGGAACCCCCGCCGGCACCGCGCTCATGAACGCCCGCCCGTACCCGGCCGTCACGATCCGCGGATCGAGCACCACCACCCGACCGGTGTCGCCCGCCGACCGGATCAACCGCCCGAAGCCCTGCTTGAACCGGATCACCGCACGCGGCAGCGCGTCGTCGCGGAACGGATCGCCGCCCTTCTCGCGGATCCGCTCGCCGCGGGCTTCCACGATGGGCCGGTCCGGCGGCTCGAACGGCAAGCGCGTGATGATCACGTTCCGCAACGCCTCGCCCCGCACGTCCACGCCCTGCCAGAAACTGGCCGCCCCGAACAGCACGCCGCGCGACGATCGCCGAAAATCCTCGAGCATCTGCCCCCGCGCCCCGCTCTTGCCCTGCACGAACACGCCCATCCCCATCGCCATCAATCCCGGACGCAGCGCGTCGGCCGTCTTGTTGAGCAACGCGAAGCTGTTGAACAAGACGAACGCCCCGCCGTCGGTCGCGACGACGTGGTCGTGCACCCGGGCCGCGATCGCCTGCTCGAACGTCTCCCCGTCAGCGCTCCGCCCCTTCCCGGGGGACGGAACCGACGTGTCGATAAACAGCTCCACCTGCGACGCATGATCGAATGGCGACCCGAGTTGCACCGCCTTGGTCCCCTCGCACCCAAGGCGCGTGATCACATGGCTGAAGGCGGTCTCCTGGTGCTCGCTCGGCTCGTCGTCGCGCACACGGCGTGTCGAGAGCGTCGCGCTCGTCAGGATCGTCGAGTGCTCCTTGCCGAACAAATGCTCGCGGAGCATAAGACCGACCTCGATCGGCGAGCACGCCAGGCTGACCCGGGCCGCGAACCGGCCCGCGTCGATGTTCCGCGTCTCCGCCCAGTACACGTAGTTTTCGAGTGTCTGCCCCACCAAAACCTCGGCCGCGTCGGCGATGTCCGCCGAGCGTTGGATGTACGCCGTCAGTTCGTAGCGGTCCGGCTCCTGGTCCACCAGATCCTTGATCCGCTTGAGGCTCAGCACCAGCTCGTTCATCGCCACGGTCAGCGGGTTGCCCACCGCGTCGGGGCGCCGGATCCGCCCGCCCGGCGCACCGCCGGTCGTGACGAGGCGGGCCACGTCGTCGAACAACGCCCGAGACGCCCGCTCGGCGTTCCGTACGCACGACACCGCCCGCTCGATCGGCGCGATATCACCGGTCGCCAGTTCCAACTGCGACAGGTACCCCCGCCCGGTCTTCTGGTGGTACAAAGTGCCGAGCAGGTGCGCCACCTTGCCCTCGCCCAGCGAGACACCGAAATGGTCGCTGGCGACGTCCTCGACTCCGTGCGCCTCGTCGAGGATCACGTGCTGATACTCGGGCAAAAACCCCGTGCCCCGCATCCGCAGGGCCATATCGCTGAAGAACAACGCGTGGTTGCACACCAGGATCCGCGCCCCCTCCATCTCGCGACGGGCGCTCTGATAGAAACACTCGTTGTGGTGCGGGCAGCGCCGCCCCATGCAGTTGGCGTGATCGCTCTGCACCTTGTCCCAGACGCCCGGGCGATCGAGCGCCGGCAGCGTGCTCAGCGTGCCGTCCTCGGTGTCGTACGCCCAGTCCTCGATCTGATGCAATGACCGCCGACTCGCGGCGTCGGGCAGCAGCTTCTCCTGGCGCTGGCTGGCCAGTTTCAGCCTGCGGATCGACACGTAGTTCCCGCGCCCCTTGACCAGCACCGCCTTGCAGGCGCCCGCGTCCCCCAGCGCCGCCTGCAGCATCGGGATGTCCTTCTTGACCAGCTGCTCCTGCAGCGCGATCGTGTTGGTCGCGATGACCACCGTCTCGTGCAGCGCCGTCGCCCGGACCAGCGCCGGGACGAGGTACGCGAAGCTCTTGCCCACGCCGGTCCCCGCTTCGACCAGCACGTGCGACCGGTCCGCCAGCGTCCGCTCCACCTGGGCCGCCATGCGCAGCTGCTCGTCGCGCGATTCATAGCCATCGCCGAGCGCCGCGGCGATCGGCCCGTCATCCCCCAATAGCTCGGCCGCCGCCAGCGTCACGCCCGACTCACCCCCAGCGGCACCCGCTTCGGCTCGCCGTCGGCGCGGGGGTACATCTTGGGCGACTCGCGCAGCTTCTCGATCACCACGATCCGCCCGGTCTCGGTCTCGACCGTGCCGGCGTGCCCCGAGTGCAGCATGTGCAGGGCCTTCTTCGCCTCATCGACCTCCTCGTCCGCCTTCTGCCCCTTCGTCAGCACGACCAGCCCGCCCACCTTTGCCAGGGGCACCGTCAGTTCCAGCAGCGTCGCCAGCCGCCCCACCGCCCGCGACACCACCGCGTCGTACCGCGCCCGGTGCTCGCCGCCCTCATGCCGCCCGGCGCGTTCCGCGCGGTCGTGCACCACCGACACGTTCGCCAATCCGAGCGCCGCAACAGTCTCTTGCAGGAACACGCACTTCTTCCCCGTCGCGTCCAGCAGCGTGAACCGCACGCCCGGCAGCACGCACGCGAGCACCAGCCCGGGGATCCCGCCCCCGCTGCCCACATCGATGATCTCTGGGGGCGCACCGTCCGGGCCCGACACGTCGGCCAGCACCGGCACCAGCGTCAGCGCGTCGTAGATGTGCCGGTCCCACGCCTCGCCCGCGTCGCGGATGGCCGTCAGGTTCATCCGCGTGTTCGCGTCGAGCAGCAGCGCCAGGTACCGACCCAGGCGCTCAACCTCCCCAGGCGCAAACGACAACCCCAGCGCCTCGGCCCGCTCAATCCAACCATCCGGGGGCGTCAAAGCATCTACCACAAACACCTCATTCATCACTATCCATCACCGCGTCAACGCCCGCCCCGAGAACCCCGCCGACCGGCCATAAGGCCTCACCGACGCCATCGGGTCGGGCCCGTCGTCATCAGCGTATTCAAACGACGCCCTGAAAGGCGGCCTGGGCTTGTGCAACGCCACATTCACGATCAATCCAGTCATCACCCAGCACGTCAGCAGGCTCGTACCCCCATAACTGACGAACGGCAGCGTGATCCCGATGATCGGCAAGACGCCCAGATTCATGCCGATGTTGATCACCGCCTGGGCCCCGATGAATGCGGGCAGCCCCGCCGCGATCAGCCGCCCCAGCGGGTCCCGGCACGTCGCCGCCACCAGCCACGCCCCGGCCACCCACAGCAGGTACAGCCCCATCACGCCCAGCCCGCCCACCATCCCGAACCGGTTCACGATCACCGCGAACACCATGTCGTTGTGCGCCTCGGGCAGGCGGTTGTAATGAACCAGCGCCCGCGACGCCGCGTCGCCCCGCCCCGTGAACTCGCCCGCGCCGATCAGCGTCTGGGCGGTCACAGACTGGTAGTTGATGTCGTTGTCGGTCGTGGTGTCGCCCTGGAACTGCTTGATCAGCCCGACGATGCGTGTCTTCTGGTGGTCCTCGAGGAACGGGTACACCGCCGGCGCCGCCAGGGCCGCGCACACGACGATGAGCGTCAGGTGGCGCAAACGCGCCCCCGCCGCGATCAGCACCGCGAACAGAGCCGGCACGAACAGGCTGGCCGTCCCGAGGTCGGGCTGCACCGTGATCAACGCCACCGGCACCGCCGCGAAAAGGCCCGGGACAATCAGCCCCTTGAAACGCCGTTGCTGCGACCGGAAACGCAGGTACCGCGACACGAGCAGCACGAACGCGATCTTCGCGACCTCGCTGGGCTGGAAGTCCACCACGCCCAGGTTGATCCACGCACGCGCCCCGTTTCTGGGCCGGACCAGCCACGTCGGCACGATCGGCAGCAGCAGCAGTACCAACAAACCCACACACACGATGTACATCGGCCAGCTGAACAGTCCCACGAACCGGTAGTGCGGCGCCGCGACCACCACGCAGGCGATCAGCCCGATCACCAGGAACACCGCCTGCTTGGCCGCCTCGGCCGCCACCGCGTCCGAGCCCAGGTTCTCGCCCACATCGATCGAGTAGATCCCGATCAGCGACAGCGCCAGCGACGCCAGCACCGTGATCCACGAGTAGTTCACCAGGCGGATCGCTTTACGCACCGGTTCGCTCGTCACGACCGAGCCGCGCACCAGCGCCCCCAGCCCCGACGGCGCCGCGCCGGCGCTCAAGGCGCACCCGCCATCCCGAGGTCCCTGTCCCCGACGTTGGCCGATCCCGTCCCGAGATAACCCTCCTGGATCAGCGCGTGCACGATCTGGTTCGCGATCGGTCCGCTCACCCGCCCGCCCGATCCGCCGTAGTCAACGACCACCGCGATCGCGTACCGGGGCGGCCCGCCCTCGTCACCCACCAAGGTCATGTACCACGAGTGGTCCCCGTCCCGCATCATCACCGCGGGCTCGGGGCCCTCGGGCCCGTCCGAGTCGATCACGATCGCCGAAGCGTCGGCCGTCCCGGTCTTGCCCCAGATCGTCACGCCCGGCGCGTTGAAGACCGGGTCGCGCGTATCGCCGACCGCGAAGTCGTGCCCGGTGCCGAAACGCGGATCGTTGGCCGCCAGGCGCAGCCCCTCCAGCGTGTCGCGGATCGCCCCTGTCGGAATGTCCAACCGCTCGACCTGCGGCGCGCTCCCCGCACGCGAGATCAGTGTCGGCGTGATCCGCACCCCGCCCCGCGCGATCGTCGAGTACGCGTCCGCGGCGTGCAGCGGCGTCCATGTCACCGGACCCTGGCCGATGCCCAACAGAATCGCTTCGTCCCGGCTCAGCGACGATCCGTCGTTCGCGCTCCCGTCCAAGGGCCCGATCGAGCCCGCCCACTCGCCGCCCAGTCCCAGCCCGTACCGCTCGCCAAGCCCGAACATCCGGTACACGCTCGAAACACCCCGCGGCCCGAGCCGATCGCCCAGCGTGAAGAAGAACACATTGGACGACACCATCAACGCGTCCACGCTGTCCGGGTCGCGCCCGAGCTGATCCGCGTGCGTGATCCCGTGCTGCTTGTAGATCCAGGAACGGAACACATCGGTCCGGTTCGGCAGGTAGTGCCCCGTCGCCTCGATCCGCTCGCCGGGCGTGTACACGCCCTCCTTAGACGCGCCCGTCAGGATCAACGCCTTCGCGATCGACCCGGGCGGGTACGGCACGCCGAACGCCCGGTTCGCGTACGGAGAGTGCACCTTCATGAACACGTCCAGCGCCTCGTCCGACAGCCCCCGCGCCGACCAATCGCCGTCACGCGGCGGCGTGGGCGTCGACACCATCGCCAGGATCTCGCCCGATCCGATGTCCAGCACCACCGCCCCACCATCGAGTTCGGTCCCCACCGGCAGATCGTGGTTCTCGTGCCACGCCTGGACCCGCGTCAGCCCCACCCGAGGATCCAGCACCGCGCGGACACGGGCCTGCAGGTGGATATCCAGCGTCAGACGCACGTCCTGCCCCGCGATCGCCGCCCGCTCACGGACCGCCCGCGTCCGCAGGTTCTCGACCCGCACGCCCCGCAGCCCGCGCAGCTCGTGCTCGAGCGACGACTCCAGCCCGCTGTTGCCGACGCGATCGCCGTCCAGGTACCGCCCCGTGTCGAGCAGCCCGTCTCCCAAACGCACGCCGGGGATCAGCGACCGATCGCGCAGCGACTCGTCCTCGTCCAGCGCCGCACGACGCCGTCCCGAATCACCCAAATCGTTGCTCGTTGCATCCGGGCCGTACACCCCGCGTCGGACCGAGCCGAGCACAAGCCCCGCCACGTCGGGCACCTCGATCTGCGCGTTACCGTCCGCGCGGATGGGCGTGGGCAGCGTCGCGCGGTCGATCTCCACCCGCAGCGTCTCGAACGGATACACCCGCGCGGTCGTGTCGATCACCTCGACGCCCGGCAGCAGCGGCTGGCGCTCGTCCAGCGCCGCCTCGCCCGCTTCGCTGGTCAGGAACATCGCCTGCTCGCGCTCCGCCAGACGCATGAACCGGAACCCAACGTCGTCGGTCACGCCCCGCACGATCGGATGCGCCTGCAAAGTCTCGGCGATCGGCGAAGCCGCGGCCCTCGCGATGCGTTCTTCCTCATCGGGCCCGATCTCGATCCCCGCCTCGACCAGCTTCTCACGCTCGCGCTCGGCGCGCCGGCGCGTCACGTCCGCCTGCACCGCGCCGATCCGCCGCACGACCCGGGCCCGCTCGCGGTCGATGTCCTCGCGGGGTACGCCCGAACCCTGCGCAATCAACGTCCACATCCGCTCGACCCGCGACTCGTACACGGGCGTGTAGCGGGCCGCCAGTTCGTCTCGCTCGGACCTGTCCAGCGTGCCCCACGCGTCGCGGTGGACCCGCCGTGCGAAGCGGGCGGCCTGCTGGCGCGCCCACGCGCCGGTCAGCACGTCGTACGAAACCGCGATGTCGTAGCTCGGGCGGTCCTGGGCCAGCACCCGCCCATGCCGGTCGAGGATCCGCCCCCGGACCGTGGGCAGCCACGCCTGTCTGATCAACCGAGACTCGGCCCGCGCCCGCGATACCGCACCCTTCACCCCGGTCACCCAGATCAACCGCCCCGAGAGCAGCAAAAATCCCCCCAGAACAAGGGCGCTCAGCAGCGCCAGCCGTCTGTGGAACATGCTCGGGATGACATGTCTGATCCGACCCATCGGGCTCCGTCCCACCGGGCCGCACGCCTCCGGGCGTGCTCATCGGCATCATAGAGCACCGTCGGTTGGATCGCTTCACCATCGCCAGGCGATAGCCCGGGCGGACCTGCCGGATTCGGCCCATGTGATCAATCAGGAAGATCGACCAGGACGCCCGCTCGAATAGACCGCCAATAGGCGTTCAGATCCGCTTGTCCCGCTCGATCTCGGCGTACGCGTTGTGCGAGTGGATCGACTCGAAGTTCTCGCTGCTGATCGCGTAGTACGTGATCCGGTCCTCGTCGTCGAGCGCCACCGCCAGATCGCGGATGATGTCCTCGACGAACTTGGGATTATCGAACGCCTTCTCGGTGACGTACTTCTCGTCGGGTCGCTTGAGGACCGCGTAGACCGGGTGGCTGGCCGCCCCTTCGAGCAGCGTGACGACCTCCTCGATCCACATGGGCCCGTCCGTGCGGACCTTCGCCTCGATGCGGCAGCGCTGGTTGTGCGCGCCGTACTCGCTGATCTCTTTCGAGCACGGGCACAGGCTCGTCGCCGGGGCCGCGACCGTCATCATCAGGTCATCGTGCGTGTTCGTCGAGGTGCACTCGAACATCACCTCGTAGTTCATCAGCCCGGGTTGCCCGGTGACGGGCGCCTTCTTCTCGATGAAGTAGGTGAAACTCGCCTCGAAGTGGGCTTCCTGGGCCTTGAGACGCTCTTTGATCGCCCGCGTGATCCCGGGGATGTCCTGCGGGCGGATCGGCTCGCCCGAGTGCTCGTTGAGCACCTCGAGGAAGCGGCTCATGTGCGTGCCCTTCTGCTCCTGGGGCAGGGCGACGTACATGCTGATGTTCGCGACCGAGCTCTGCTCCCCGCCGTCCGGCGTGCCCAGACGGATCGGGTACACGACCTCCTTCACACCCACGCGATCGATAGCCACACGCCGAAAATCGCTCGATGCCTGGACATCGGGCATCGATTTGGGGTCGGTCGGGTGCCCGCTGGCGGACCCCGAGGGCGTCGCGGCATGCCCGGTTGGCGTTGAGGTAGAGCTCATGGAAACCTTTCGTAAACCTGTACAATGATCCTAGCCCGCCCCGCACTGGAAACTCCTCAAGACACACCGCCCGGGTTCGTGCTCCGAGGCACGCCCGATCTCTGTGATCCCGGTATGTCAACACGCGATCTGCCCGGTTTATGCCGAGCGCGACAGCCCCGAAGCCTCGATCGCGGCTTTGGGCTGCAGGAACGAGATCCCCGTCGGCACCCCGATCAGCGCACCCGCGGCCCACGCCGAGGGCGACACCAGGATCCAGCCCGGCAAATCACCACGAGCCACACCCGAGAGCAGCTTGCCCGCGCCCGGTGCCCCCAGTCCCACCGCGGGCCCGATGACCCCCGCCAGAAGCACGCCGATCGCGATCGGGATGAACGTCGCGGTCACCCCGGGCAGCCCGGTCGACTTCGCGTTTTCCTCGGGAGCGACGCTCTGGGCCACCAGCGACCCGAACACACCCGCGCCCAGCCCGCACAAGAACGCCGACCCCAGCGCCTGCCCCGGCGCGTCGTGCCTGGCGAATAGCCACGCCAGCACCAGCGATATCCCTAGCGACGCGCCCATCGCCGGCAGCGCCGCCCGCTGACGGAGCGCCCCTACGAACGCAGCGCCGCCCAGCCCGAGCCCCTCGGCCTGGGCCGACCGTCGCGAGACCTTGTCCGAAACCAGCATCGCCAGCGCAAACACCGCCAGCATGCCAGCGCCTTCCAGAGCGACCCTGATCAGCGTGCCCGCCTCAGGGTCCAATCGGTACGCGTCCCCGAGCCGACCGGCAGTCCAAGCGACCCAGGCAATCACAAAGCCCGCGTTGAGCACCGCTTCGTGCCGATCGCAAAGCCTGGCCGCGATCCCGCCGCCCGCGATCACACACAGCCCGACACCCACCAACGCGATCAGCCCGGGCACCATCGATCCGCCCGTGAGCAGCGTCGCGGCCTGCGAGCCGTCACCGGCACGGACCCCGCCGGCGATCCACGCCGCCAGCGGCCCGAGCAACAGCAGCGAGATCCCCCGGACTACCCAACGCGCGACAGATTCGATCATGCCCGATCATCCCTTCAAACAGCACCCAGACAACCCGGGGCCCGGTCCGCCAGCAACTCATCGGGCATCGCCCAGGCCCCGCTCCGGGATTCCTCTACCATACGCCCATGCCAGCCGACCACAGCAGCCAAACCAGCAGCCGCCCCAGCCCCGACCCGCGATCCGAGATACGCCCGCCCATCCCCACTGCCCGCGCCTCGGGCCCGATGCTCGAGGACCTGACCGGCGAACTGCTCTGGACGCGGACCATGCGGGCCCCGGCCCTAGCGCTGCGTCCCTCTCGGATCTTGCTGGGCATGGCCGGGGCGCTGATCGCGACCGTCATCGGATCGATCCCCATGGGCTCGTCCGACCAACCGACCATCGCCCAGGCCCTCTCAAGCCGAGTCAGCCTGTTCTTCTCAAACGCTGCCGGGGACGCGACCGCGCTCGACGTCCGCGGCATGTTCTGGGAAGCCGTCGAGTTCGCGCGGTACCCCGGGCAACTCCTCCTGGACCGCCCCTGGGCGACGGTGTTGCTTGCCTTGCCCATGATCATCGTGCTCGCCCTGTTCGGCGGCGCGATCTCCAGAGCGTCGGCCATCGAGTTCACCAGCGCACGATTCTCAGACTGGCCCGCCGACCTCCGGGTCTCACTCCGCTCGCTCGGCTCGTCGACCGGTGCCCTGATCGCGCCGCTCGCGCTCGTCGGCATCATCGTGCTGCTCATCGCCGTCGGCGGCGCCGTGCTGGGCGTACCGGTCCTCGACATCCTGGGCTCGGTGCTCTACGGCGCCGCCATGCTCCTTGCATTGCTCGGCGTGCTCATCCTGATCCTCCACACGCTCGCGCTGCCCATGCTCGTCCCGGCGTTGATGGTCGAGGGCACCGACGCGTTCGACGCGGTCCAACGCTGCTACGCCTACGTCCTCGCACGCCCGCTCCACCTGCTGCTGCACGCGACGATCCTGCTGGTGCTCGGGGCGATCTCGATCGGACTGATCGCCGCCGTCGCACGCGGCACCGACCAGATGGCCGCGTGGTCGGCCGCCCAGTTCGCGTCCGACTCCGGTCTCGAAGTGCTCACCGGCCAGGGCGAACTCAACGCCACCCAGCCGACCGCCGCACGGATCATCGCGTTCTACCGCACGTTCACCGACCTGATCGTGTCGGGCTTCGCGATCAGCTACTTCTTCAGCGCCGGCACCGTGCTCTACCTGGTCGCACGCCGCATCTGCGACGGGCAGGACGTCAACGACCTCTGGGACCCCGCCAAGTCCTAGCTGGCAGGGCCGGCAGTCTCGTCCGCGTCGCCGGCCTCGCATGTCTCGTCAGGCACCGCCCGCAGCACATTCCCCGGCGCGTCATACGCCGTCCACGGATCTAAAATCTTGGGCAACGCGTCGGCGCTGACCGCATCGCGGATCATCCACCGCCCCACCTGCGTGCGGCGCAGCCACATCAGCGTGCCGCCCGTGCCCAGGGTCACGCCCAGATCGCGCGCGATCGAGCGGATGTAGACGCCCTTACCGCAGCGGATGTCCAGCGTCACCATCGGCCAGTTGTACGCGAGCACCTCGATCGCGTGGACCGTAGCCGGGCGCGACTTCATCTCGGGCGCATCGCCCGCGCGGGCCAGCTTGTACGCACGCTTGCCGTCGATCCACAGCGCCGAATACGCCGGCGGCACTTGCTCGATGTTCCCGACAAACTCGGTGGCAGCCGCCCGGACCGCTTCGATGGTCGGCGCCGTGGGCACGTCAACCGGCTCGCGCTCGGTCTCCCGATCGAACGAGGGCGTGAACGCCGACAGATCCACCCCCGCAAGGTACCGCTTGTCACCCGCCATCACCGCGTCGCTCATCTTGGTCGCCTTGCCCACCAGCACCACGACCACGCCCGTCGCCAGCGGGTCGAGCGTGCCCCCGTGCCCGACCTTGACCTTCTTGGGTGCGCCGCCCGCGCGCAACCGACCCTTAACCAGGCGGCACATCCCCGCCGACCCAGCACCCTCGGGCTTGTCCATCACAATGACACCCGGGGTCACCGGCCGATCGTCCATGCCGCACGCTAGCACGCTTCGCACCGGACTTGGCGGCAATCCTCCCGATCCAAAAACAACACCGCCCGGACCATCCGGGCGGCGTTGCGCAGGAAATAGGGTGAAACACGCCGGGCCGGTCTCGCGGACCGGCGTGCAGAGTCGATGTCTCTCGTCCGCGACCGGCGTGCGCCCGTGCGTGATTGGGCGTGCCGTCCGACGGATTTCGGCAGAGCATTGCCCGAGCCCGTTCAGCTCGCGCCGGCCTTCTCGACCAGCTCGACCTTGGGGAAGTCGTTCTCGGTCTCGAGGATGTGGTTGGCGTAGTTGGTGAACAGGTTGGTGATCGTCACCGACAGCACCTCGAGCAGCTCGCTGTCGCTGAGCCCGCCGGTGCGTGCCGCCGACACATCGGCGTCCTCCACCCAGCCACGCTTGTCGATGATCGCCAACGCGAAATCGATCGCGCTCTGGACCTTGGGATCGCTGGCTGAACCGGTCAAGTTTTTGGACAGCTCGTCCCCGTCCACGCCGACCATCTTGCCGATCGCGGTGTGGGCCGAGGCGCAGTAGCCGCACCCGGACTGGTTCGCGATCGCCACCGCCAGCTGCTCATGGAACGCGGCGCCCAGGGTGCCCTTGCCGAGCGCGTCGCCCAGATTCAGGTAGGTGTTCAATGCCGCGGGCGAGACCGCCAGCGAGCCCAGGAGATTCGGAACCATGCCCAACTTCTTGTTGATGCCCTCGAGCAGCGGCTTGGTGGATTCGGGTGCATTCTCGATCGAGACGGGTGCGATGCGCGGCATGGTCCGCTCCTTTTCGTGTGCCCCGGACGAATGATCCGGGGCCGATCCCAGTTCCTCAGGTCGGAGCTCCGTGCTCCGTCCCCCCCGATACGCTAAACTGCGTTTCGGCCAAGAGAGAATAGAACGATCAGTCTAGTTGTTCCCACGCTGGAGAAAAATACTCACCCGCACCGAGCCGAGACCCATAAAATGCCCCCTGATACTGCCCAATCAGCGAAATCCGATTCCAAAGCGACCGCGACCAAGCGCGATCTGGTGATGGATTGCGCCGAGCGCCTCTTCGCGGCCGAGGGTTTCCACGCGACGGGGATCGAGCGGATCGTCGATCAGGCGGGCGTGGCCAAGATGACGCTCTACAACAACTTCGGCAGCAAAGACCAACTGATCGCCGAGGTGGTCGACCGGGCTAGCGAGGACCTGGTCGCGACCATGCGGGGCTGGGCCGGGGCGTCGAGCGATTCGTTCGATCAGATCATGCTGCTCTTCGACGGGCTGGGCGCCATGTTCGAGAACCCGGACCGCTGCGGCTGCCTGATCCAGGCGGCCGCCGCCGAGTTCTCGGACCCCGAATGCCCCGTGGGGCTCGCCATACTGCGACATCAGGCCCGGATCAAGGCCCTGCTCACCGAACTGACGACGGGCACCGAATGCCGCGACCCCGAGTCGCTTGGCGCCCAGATCTCGCTGCTTCTCGCGGGCGCCCAGTGCGCCGCGCGGGTGCACCGCTGCCGAGCACCCGCCGAGGACGCCAAACGGGCGGCCGCGGTCCTCCTCGAGCACGCGTGCGCATAATCATGCCCCTCCGGGCCGCTTCCCCCCGCTGCCGATCATTGAGACCCAGATCGGGAATAGACAGGTCAGTCTACTTGTTCATCAGGTGTTGCCCACTGCCGGGCAGAAAGGACACACACATGCCCAGCCAGACCCTCACCGAACTCACCGCGACGACCGACTTCGACGCGTTCATTGCCAACGACCAGCCGGTCATCGTCGACTTCTGGGCCCCGTGGTGCGGCCCGTGCCGGGCGCTCGGCCCAACGATCGAGAAGCTCAGCGACGCCAACCCCGGGCGCGTCGCCAAGCTCAACGTGGACGACGCCAAGGAGGTCGCCGCCCGCTACGGCATCGCCTCGATCCCAACCGTGATCGTCTTCAAGGGCGGGCAGCCCGTCGAGCAGATGGTCGGGATCCGCCCCGAGACCGACTACGCCAGGGCGCTCGACGCCGACTGATCCCGGGCGACCCGCCCGACACAACCATGTTCTCCTCTCTAGGCCCCCGTCCGGTTTCGGACGGGGGCTTTGTTTGTGCGCCCGATGCCGGCGCCCGTCCCCTATCCTGTCGGTCCGATGGGCAAAGATCCGTACGCCACACCCGCGATGCAGCAGTGGACCCGCTGCAAGAAACAGCACCCCGACTGCGTGCTGTTCTTCCGCATGGGCGATTTCTACGAGTTGTTCGGGCCCGACGCCGAGACGATGGGGCGGGCCCTCGGGCTCGCGGTCGTCGAACGAGGCAACGGCATCCCGGTCGCCGGGGTCCCCCACCACCAGAAGGCAACCTATCTCCAGCGGGCCATCGAGCACGGCTACCGCGTCGCGGTCGTCGACCAGCTCCAGGACCCCAAGGACGCCAAGGGCGTCGTAGACCGCGGCGTGACCCAGGTCATCACGCCCGGCACGCTCATCGACGAGTCCATGCTCAGCGACGAGCAGTCCGTCACGCTCGCGTCCGTCGCGTTCGGCGATGACAATCACGTGGGCGCCGCGCTGATCGAGCTGTCCACCGGACACTTCGAGGTGATCGACGCCAACCCGGGCGAGGTCATCGACGAGCTCGCGAGGCGCGCCGTGCGTGAGGTGCTGTTCGCAGAGCCGACCGCGGGCGAAGCGCCCGAGCGGGTCAAGGGCCTGCTGTCAGCGCTGGGCGCTTCGGGCACCGGACGCCCCGCCTGGCAATACCGCCCCGGGGAAGCCCTCGAAGCGATCACCGAGCTGTTCGATGTCTCCGGTGTGGACGGCTTCGGGCTCGACGCAAGCGCACCGAGCACGCTCGCCGCCGGCGCAGTGATCCGCTACCTCCGCGAGACGCAGGCGGTCGACCGGGCCCCCACCGAGGCGACCAGCGGCGGCGAGTTCCAACGCCAGCGCGTCACGCTCGCGCACGTCCGACCGCCCCGCCAGATCGAGCGCGAGCGGGCCTGCCGCATCGACTCGACCAGCCTCCGCGCCCTCGAGATAGAGCAGACCATCCGCGACGGCAAACTGGAAGGCTCCCTCTCGGGCGTGTTCCTGGCAAGCCCGATCGGCAAGCGCTGCGTGATGCGTACGCCCATGGGCAAGCGCCTCGTACGCAGCTGGCTTGCGACGCCCTCGCGCGATCCCGAGGCGATCTCGGCCCGCCACGACGCGGTCGGCTCGTTCGTCGCCGACCGCACGCTGAGCGACCGCGTCGGCGAGCAACTCGCAGCCATCTCAGACGTCGCCCGCATCGCCGGGCGCGTGGCGCTCGGGCGGGCCACGCCGCGTGACCTCGTGGCGCTGGGCAAGTCGGTGCTGGTGGCCCGCGGTCTCGAAGAGACGCTCGCCCAGTCGCAAACCCTCGCCCCTCTGCACGCACGCCTGGGCGGGCACACCCTGGCCCTCGAGCCGCTCGGCCAACGCATCGCCGAGACTTGCGTCGACGACGCCCCCGGGCACCTCCGCGACGGCGGCGTGATCCGCGACGGCGTCGACAAGGAACTCGACGAAGCCCGCGGGCTCGAGCGCGACGCCGGCGCGTGGCTCAACGAATACCAGGCCCAGATCATGGCCGAGCACGACCTGCCCAGCCTCAAGGTCGGCTACAACCGCGTGTTCGGCTACTACATCGAGCTGCCCAGCGCCCAAGCCAAACGGGCACCCGCGACGTTCACGCGCAAGCAGACGCTCAAGAACGCCGAGCGGTACATCACGCCCGAACTCAAAGAGTTCGAGGACAAGGTGATGACCGCCTCGGGCAGGGCTCTCGAGCGCGAGCGGGCCCTCTTCGACGGGCTGTGCGAGCGGGCCCGCCAGCGCGTGCCCGACCTGGTCGAATACGCCGACACGATCGCCGAGCTCGACGTGCTGCTCGGTTTCGGCGACAAGGCCCACCACCGCGGGTGGGTCCGCCCGGAGATCGGCACAGCACGCTCGCTCTCGATCCACGGCGGGCGCCACCCCGTGCTCGACGAGACGCTCGGGCAGGCGTTCGTGCCCAACGACACGGAGCTGGGCATCGATGGCTCGCCCGCGAACCTGGCGCTGATCACCGGCCCCAACATGGCCGGCAAAAGCACCTATATCAGGCAGGCCGCGCTCTTGGTTGTGCTCGCCCAGGCGGGCAGCTTTGTCCCCGCCGACCGGGCGGCGATCGGCGTGTGCGACCGCGTCTTCACCCGGGTCGGGGCAGACGACGCGCTGCACCGCGGGCAGTCCACATTCATGGTCGAGATGACCGAGACGGCCAACATCCTCAACAACGCCACGAGCGATTCGCTGGTCATCCTCGACGAGATCGGGCGGGGCACGTCCACCCTCGACGGGCTCAGCCTGGCGTGGGCGATCACCGAGTGCTTGTCTGGGGGCGGGGCCGGCGAAGAAAACCACCCCGGCCCGCGCACGCTGTTCGCGACGCACTACCACGAGATCACCGAGCTCGAAGACAAGCTGGAAGGTCGCGTCCGCAACCTACACGTCGCGGTCCGCGAGTGGACCACGCAAGAGGGCAAGCAGGAGATCGCGTTCCTGCACGCGATCCGCCCCGGGAAGGCCGACCAGTCCTACGGCGTGCACGTCGCCGAACTCGCCGGCGTGCCCAAGCCCGTGACCCAAAGGGCCCGCGAGGTGCTCTCCGCGCTGTCGGTCCAGCACGCCAAGCTCGACACCAGCCGGGTCGAAGCCGCCAAACCCCGACCCGCGTCCGACGCCCAGATGGGCCTGTTCACCGAGTTCCTGCCGCACCCGGCGCTGGACGAACTCCGCGAGATCAAGCTCGACGCGATGACCCCGCTGCAAGCCTTCGACGCGCTGCGCAAGCTCAAGGACCGCGCCGAATCGGGCTCTTCGCCGGCACGCTAGATCTCCGCATCAGGGATGTTCAGATCGGGGATGTTTCCGAACGCGATGCGGCGCGGGGCGGCCTTCTTGGCGTGGTGCATGCTGGCGGTGTAGATCGCGTCGTAGCCGTAGCGCCGGGTGATGCGGTCGAACACGTCCGACAGCTCGCTGCTCCGCTCGGCCGCGTCGAAGAGCGACGCCTCGACGCCGCGCGACGGGATCAGCCCCGAGAGCACCACGATGACCTGCTTGGGGCGGTCGTGGGCCGGCGGGTTCCACACCCGCGCCAGCACGCGCTGGATCGCCAGCGAATCCCGCGCCGGCTCGAACACGCCGTCCGCCGTCCAGCGGTGCCCGTCCTCGTAGCGCACGAAGACCGTGATGCGGGTCGCGTGGTAATCGATGTCGCGCAGGCGGACGCACGCCTTGGTCAGCAGGCGGACGCCCAGCGAGCGGGCCCCCTCGTGCGTGCGCAGCGCCGGCTCCATCATGTGCCCGTGGCTGACGCTCTGGCGGGTGGACGGGCGGTCGTACCAGTCGGTGCCGCCGCGGAGCTGGGCCCACCACATCTCCCCGAGCACGCTCTTCCAGATCCGCCGAAGTTCCTCGGGCGAGCAGGCGTACAGCTGCCCGACCGTGGTGATGCCGCAGGCCCGCAGACGCCCGCTCATCGCCCCGCCCACGCCGGTGAGTTTCTTGGGATCCAGCCCGAACAGACGCCCGGGGATGCTCGCCCCGTCGAGCACGCAGAGCCCGTCGGGCTTGTCCAGGTTCGAGCCGGTCTTGGCCAGGAAGCGGTTGGGCGCGATGCCGATGCTGCACCGCATGAACGCGCCGACGTGCTGAGCCAGGCTCGCCTTGATCGCCCGCCCCAGCGCCATCGCCTCGTCCGCCTGGCGCGTGCGCGGGCACAGCTTGATGGACAGCTCGTCGATGGAATGGACCGCCCACACCGGCGCGCACAGATCGATCGCCTCGAGGGCCCGCTGCTGGAACTCGATGTAGATCCGGTGCTCGGCCAGCACGAACGCGATGCCCGGGCACATGCGCCGGGCGTCGCGGATCGGGGTCCCGGTCTTGACCCCGAACGCCTTGGCCTCATAACTGGCGGCGATGCAGCAGGTGTGCTCGGTCGCCACCGGGATCACACCGACGGGCCTGCCCCGCAGCTGCGGCTGGCGCTGCTGCTCGCACGACGCGAAGAACGAGTCGAAATCGATGAACATCGCGTCGAGGCCGGGCCTGAGCATCCCCCCCGGGATGCCATCCGGGGCGTCGCCGATCACAGCGTCAGGATCAACAACAGGGGCGGGCTCGGGGGCGGCGTCATGGGCGGCGTCGGGTGCGAACGGGCGGGGCATCGCTGGGTCGGTGGGCATCCCCAAAGATACCAAACAAAAACCGATCTTCAAGCCTCAACTCGGAACCGATCTCAGAAAATCGAGCGAGTCACCACGCGCCTTCCGATGCGTCAAACGCTTGCCCTGTCGGCACATAGACCGACCCACACCGCTGGGGCCGGTGCTCTGGCGTTTATGAGGGCGATCCGCTCGATGCCATCCGCCACGCCGCCCCGCACTCGGGGCAGACCACGCAGCCATCGGGCTGGAGAGGGATGCGGGCGATGCCGTGGGCGCACGATGGGCAGATGTGGGCGGCGAGCAGCGCGTCACGGGCATGCGCGAGCGATCGCCACGATACCTTCCGCACCCAAAGGCCCATCGGGACACCGAACAGCAACGAGAATGGGAACACAAACATCGCTCCAATGAACGAGCGGAAGGGGTCTGCACCGAATCCGATCGTCACCACCACGATAACCAGATACAAGCCAAATCCGAGCGGCAGTGTGCAACGAAGAATCGATTGAACGTGCGTTTGTTCATCGCCCGCACGGGCTACATCGCCCGGCTTGAGACCATGGGGTCTCACCGCCCGGTCCATCTCTATCACACGGCGGCGCTCACCGCGCCCATCGACCACGCTGTTCCATCGGTGGAGCATCTATTGGTCCTCGTCCGCCAGGCCCACCTTCCACGCCGCCCCGCACTCGGGGCAGACGGTGCAGGCGTCGGGCTCGGGCGGGATGCCCCCGATGCCGTGGGCGCAGTGCGGGCAGAGGTCGTACTCGAGCATCGCGTCGCGGGCGTCCCGGGTGCTCCGCCAGACCCACTTGGACATCATGTACCCGTACAACAGCCCGGACAGGACCGCGGTAAATGGCATCAGGATCAGCTGGATTTCGATGGCGGGATCACCATCTCTGACCCACGCGATCACGGATTGGGTGATCGCGAACAAAGCCGCGAAGATGGGCCCGATCACAACCGCTACGCGGATCATTTCGGGACGACGCGTCGGCGGCGCGAGCAGGAACCGATCGATCCCGGACGCTTTGGAGGCCTTCTTGATCTCGCACGGTTTCCACCGACGCCCGCGGTCGTCGGTCACCCGATGGAAGATCGTCACGACTCCGAGCATTTTTACCTCATCCGGGCACGCGGCCCTCTCGCCCTAGCACCACACGCTCACCATTCGGTACGCCCGGGCGTGTGTTCTATGCTCTGACGCGGCGGAGACTCGGCGCACGGATGTGATGTTAGGTATGCTCGCCCGCCGTCCGGGCCGACCCGAAGACGCGGGCCGCGGGGAATAGGAGCCGAGCGATGGTCAGCAGGCGAGAGAAGAGACGGCGCACGACGAAGATCCCCGCGTGGTACCAGCGCCGGCTCATGACGTCGCGCGGCTTGGGCGAGTACGGCGTGCACCTGCTGTTCATGCTCTCGAAGTCCTGGCTGTCGATGATCATCCTCGGTGTGTTCTTCGGGTGGCGCCGCACGGCGGGCTTCCCGTTCGGCCTGCTCGACGGGGTGATCTGTGTCATGTTCGTGGTGCCATTCGCGCTGGCCGCCCTGATCATGTTCGGCTCCAACGTCGAGACGGAAGTCGGAAATCTGGCGATCCGCGGGCGCTGGGATGATGTGCTGGTGATGCTGCCCAAGTACCACAAGAAGCTCGCCAAGGCGATGGGTGAGCCCCGCGCCGAGCTCGCGACCGCGCTCTGGGAGGGGCGGGCCCGGGCCAAACTCGAGGGACGCGAGCAGGCGTTGCAGCGGGTCAACCGGGCGATCGCTCAGGACGAGACGCCCAGCGCCGACGCCCTGCTGGTCCTCGCCCAGGTCTTGCTCGAACTGGAGGAGCACGAGGAGGCACGCGAGGTCGCCCAGCAGATCATCGACCTCGACCCCGACCGCATCGAGGGTTGGGTGCTGGTCGTCGAACTCGAAGCCGTGGATCTCATGAACCCCGAGGCCGCCCGCATCGCGCTGGATCAGGCACGCACGCTGCCCAAGTGGGCGGACTTCGGGCCCACGACCGATTACGTGATCGGCGTGACCCTGGCGGGCGAGGTCCAGCACGAAGAAGCGATCGAACTGCTCGAGCCGTTCCGCGATTGGGCGGACGGCTTCGGTGACCGGCTGCCGCTCGCGCACGCCGCGGGCGCTCAGGCGGAAGCGCACATCGTCTGCTCGCTCCTGGCGCTCGGGCGCGACGATGAGGCGAAGCAACGCCTTGGATCGCTCCGCGCCAAACTCGAAGAGGCGGGGTTTACCGCGATCCTCACGCAGATCGACCGGTTCATCGCCAGACACGAACCCGAGTTGATCGCCCAACCGGCTTAACGGCGTTCACACGGACGATCCGCCCGGCACCACCCGCCACGCCGACCCGCACTCGGGGCAGACGGTGCAGCCGTCCGACTCGGAGGGGATGCCCGCGATGCCGTGGGCGCAGTGCGGGCAGAGTCCCGCAACAAGCAACGCGTCGCAGCCGGCTTGGGCGGAACGCCAGCCGTACCTGGACGCGATGAACCCCATCGGGAATCCGAACCCGACGAACATGACGGGCGACCAGAGCGGGAGGTGGGCCCAGACCTTCCAGCCGTGCATGGGCGCGAGGATCGCCCCGAGCACGGCCGTCATGAGCACGGTAAAAAACGCGCCAACCGACAGCGATGTCCGCCAGAACATCGCCCGATGCGCGGGCGGCGCGACCTCGACGGGGTCCAGCCCCGACTCGCGCACGGCATCGCTGAACGGGCATACCTGCCTGCTCACCCCGCGCCCGTCCTTTACCTCGTAGCTGTTCATCCGTGCTTCAACCCAGGCACCAGCGTACCACGGAACGACCGGCAGCCCGCGATCCCTAGCATGGTCGATCAACCCACACCAGGAGGCACGATGCCGCTCTCCGATTATGTCACGCTCGGGCGATCCGGGCTCCGCGTCTCGCCGTTCTGTCTGGGAACCATGACCTTCGGCGACGAGTGGGGCGCGGTCTCGACCAACGTCGCCGAATCGCTCGACGTGCTCGGCGCCTACCTCGACCGGGGCGGCAACTTCATCGACACGGCCAACATCTACACCAAGGGGCACTCCGAGAAGATCATCGGCGATTACTTCCGCGAGCACTGCGCCAAACGCGACCGCGTCGTCATCGCCACCAAGTTCTGCGGCAATATGTACCCGGGCGACCCCAACGGCGGCGGCGCCGGGCGCAAAGCCATCGTCCACCAGGTAGAGGACTCGCTGCGGCGCTTGCAGACCGACCACATCGACCTGCTCTGGGCACACTTCTGGGACCGCCACACGCCCATCGAAGAGACCATGCGCACGATGGACGACCTCGTGCGCGCCGGCAAGGTGCGCCACATCGGCATGAGCGATCACCCCGCGTGGGTGGTCGCCAACGCCAACGGGCTCGCGGCCCTCAACGGCTGGGAGCCGCTGATCGGCCTGCAGATCGAATACTCGCTCCTGCAACGCACGCCCGAGGACGACCTGCTGCCGATGGCCCAGAGCCTGGGCCTGGGCGTGACGCCCTGGTCGCCGCTGCGGGGCGGCGTGCTCAGCGGCAAGTTCCGGCGCGACAGCCGACCGCCGCACGGCGAGACCCGCGTCGCCGAGGACTCCAAGCACCTCAACGAGCGGACCTACGCCCTCGTGGACGAGCTGGTCGCCATCGCCGAGGAACTCAGCGCCACCCCGGCCCAGGTCGCCCTGAGCTGGGTCCAATCGCAACAGGCGGTGACCAGCACGATCATCGGCGCCAAACGCCTCAGCCAGCTCGAGGACAACCTGGGCGCCCTCGATATCACGCTCACGCACGACCACCACGAACGCCTGGGCAACAAGAGCGTCTACGCCAGGCACTTCCCGCACAACTTCCTTGATAACATCGCCAGTGCCATCCAGAACGGCACATCGATCAACGGGCTGACTAGCGAACCCTGGCCTCTGTCACCAAAGGACGACTCGGAACGCCACTGACGCCCCCCTCAACGACCCGCGAACGACCGATCTAGACACCACTACACCCGCACGGAGGGCCAACATGTTCGGACTGCTCATCATCATCGCCGTCTACGCGGGGATCCTCTTCGGCATCAGCCTGCTGATCCTCTTCTGAGCACGCCATGCCGCTGTTCTTCTCCATCTTCTTCCTCGCGCTACTGGGTGTCGCCTTCGCGCACGCGTCGCGCCGGCTCTGCAAGGTCGAGACGACGAACCGGCGCTGGATCCTCGTCCTGATCGCGAACGGGTTGATCGGTGCCCTCTTCGTGGACACCGGCAACTGGGCGATCGTCGTTCTGGCGACGTACGCCCTCTTCGTGCTCAGCGCCAGGGTGCTCGGGCGGGTGCCGCTGATCTGGGCGATGGGTTTCGGCGTGGTCTACTTCATCGCGAGCCTGATCATCGTGATCCTGCTTATGCTCCTCTTCGGACCGGAGGCGCTCGTCTGATGATCGTTCTCGGAATCGAATCATCCTGCGACGAGACCGCGGCTGCCGTCGTGGAAGACGGCTCGCGCGTGCGTTCGTCCGTCGTCGCCGACCAGTACGCCCTGCACAGCGAGTACGGGGGCGTCGTCCCCGAGATCGCGTCGCGTGCCCACGAACGCCACATCCTCCCCGTGATCCGATCGGCCCTCGGCGACGCCGGTGTCACCCTCGAGGATCTCGACGCCATCGCGGTCGGGCACCGCCCCGGGCTGGTCGGTTCGCTGCTCGTCGGCATCTCGGCGGCCAAGGCATTGTCGTGGTCGCTGGGGGTGCCCTTAATCGGCGTCGATCACGTCCACGCCCACCTCGACGCGGCCACGCTCGACGACGAGCCCCTCGCCTTCCCGGCCCTGGGGCTGGTCGTCTCGGGCGGGCACACCACGCTGTACGCGATGCGGTCGGAAACAGAACTCACACGCCTCGGCGGGACGATCGACGACGCGGCCGGCGAAGCATTCGATAAGGTCGCGTCCATCCTCGGGCTCGGGCACCCGGGCGGCCCCGTGCTCGATGCGCTGGCGAGCGAATCGGACGCCGACGATCAGGCCTTCCAGTTCCCGATCGGGCTGATCAAGAAGGACAACCTGAACTTCAGTTTCTCGGGCGTGAAGACCTCGGTGCTCTACGAGGTCCGCGGGCGACCCAAGCCCCCGACCATTCCGGGCAAGCCCCCGCTGGTCGTCCCGCCCGTCCCCGAGATGACCGACGCACGCAAGCGTGATATCGCGGCCAGCTTCCAGCGGGCCGTCTGCGCCGCCCTGCTGCGCAAGACCGAAGCCGCGTGGACCCGGCACGCCCCGTTCCGGACCCTCGTCATGGGCGGCGGCGTCACCGCCAACAGCCGCCTGCGCCGCGAGATGACCGAGCTTGGCGATCGTTTGGGCGTGCCGGTGCGGATGCCGCCCAAGAAGTACTGCGTGGACAACGGCGCGATGATCGCCGGGCTGGGCTCGAAGATGCTCGCCAAGGGGCTCTGGGACGATCTGACGCTGACCGCCGTCCCGACCACCGCCTGCTGAACATCTTTGCACGGTGCCCGCCTTCGGCCCGCAGGGCGAACGCGGATCGAATAGAGCCGCCGGTTCTTACGCGTGCTTCGCCATTCGGGTCGAAGCACGGCACCGCTCGATCAGCCTCGCTCGCCCAGCTTCTGCTCGATCCGCAGCATCGAATCGCGGATTTCAATGAGCACCTTTGCTTCGTCGATTTCTTCACCGGTGTCGGCGATCGAACGCTTCCCGCCCGAACCGACGACCTTGTCTCGCTGCTCGAGCACGGCTTTGCGGAACGCCTGTGCGTCCACGATGCCGAGCATGTTGACCAGCGATCCGCCCGCGGCACCCCCGGACTGACCGGCCGTCTCGACCTTGAACCCGTGCAGTCCGAGCGCCCGCATGATGGGCCCCTGGTACATCTGCAGGTCGGTCACTTTCTCCAGCGGCACGGTGCTCTCGACCCGGTTGAGCAGGCCCTTCTTGATCTCCAGCGTCCGCTCGGTCAGCGTGCAGCTCAGACGATCGAGGTACCGGTCCATCACCATGAAGATGATCAACAACGCGATCGGCAGGACCGGTATCAAAAAGACCGTGCAGACACAGATCAGCACCCACTGCCAGACGTAGTACTTCTTGATCGCGCCCCGGTCGAACTCGGAGTCGCGGAGGATCTGATGGTCGGACATGCTCATTCCCCTGGAATGTACGAGATGGCGCCCTCCATCGGGCTGCTGGCGGTCGCGTACCGCTTTTTGTCGATCCGACCGGCCAGGTAGCTCTGACGCCCCGCCTCGCAGGCTTTGCGCATCGCGTGGGCCATCATGACCGGTTGTTTGGCGTGGGCCATCGCGGTGTTGAGCAGCACGCCGTCGGCGCCCAGTTCCATCGCGACCGCGACGTCGCTGGCGCTGCCCACGCCCGCGTCCACGATGACCGGATAGCCCGGGTCGCCCGCCTTGAGTTTCTCGAGGCACAGCACGATGTTGTTCGGATTCAGGATGCCCTGCCCCGAGCCGATGGGCGAGCCGGCGGGCATGACCGACGCCGCGCCGGCGTCCTTGATCCGCTTCGCCACGATCGGGTCGTCGCTGGAATAGCACATCACCTCGAACCCGTCCTTGACGAGCGCCTCGACCGCCTCGACCGTGCCGATGGGATCGGGCAGCAGCGTCTGCGTGTCGCCCAGCACCTCGAGCTTGACCCAGCTCGCCCCGGGGTTGCCCAGCTGTTCGAGCAGATCACGCCCGAGTCGTGCGACACGGATCGCGTCTTCGGCGCTGAAGCAACCGGCGGTGTTGGGCAGGATCGTGTAACGCGACAGGTCGATGTACTCGAGCAGGCTCTTGCCCTCGGCGTTGAACAGGCGTTCGCGGCGCACCGCCACGGTGATCACATCCGAGCCCGACGCGTCCAGCGCGTCGCGCATCTGCTCCATCGTGGCGTACTTGCCCGTTCCAACAATCAATCGGCTCGCGATCGTGCGGTCGCCGATGGTGAAGGGCGAGAGACCCGGCTCGGTGGTGCGGGCGGTCCCGGGGTTCGTGGCAGCGGCAGCGGCGGTCTGGGTCATGCCTCATTCTAGGTTCCCGCCATCGCCGACCGATCGCCGATAGGCTTGGCGAGCCACCAGACGGAGACCCACCGATGACCAGCAACACCGACCGCAACAGCCGCCCAGCCCTCGCCGCCCTCCTGTGCCTTTCGTGCGTCACCGGGGCGGTCCCGCTCGTCGCGCCGATCGCCGGGTGCGCGGGCACGTCGATCGCCGTCAAGGAACGCCTGGGATACGCCAAACGCGAGCAGCTCGTGGACGAGGTTAAGGAGGCCCGCGACGAGCAGCATCAGGCCAAGGCCCAGTTCGCCACCACGCTCGAGGAGTTCAAAGCCCTGACCGGGTACGACGGCGGCGAGCTCGAGAAAGCCTACAACAAACTCAAGAAGCAGCTCGACCGGTCCAGATCGCAGGCCGACGACGTGCGGGGCAAGATCAAATCGGTGGAGCGCATCGCGACCGCGATGTTCCGCGAGTGGGAGCAGGAGCTGACCGCTTACCAGTCCGACACGCTCCGCACCGCCAGCGCCGAGCAGCTCCAGCTCACGCGGACACGCTACAACCAGCTGCTGGACGCGATGAAGTCGGCCGAGTCGCGGATGGACCCGGTGCTGGGCGCATTCAACGACCAGGTGCTCTTCCTGAAGCACAACCTCAACGCCCGCGCCATCGCGTCGCTCGAATCGACCGTCACCGAACTCGAGGGCGAGATCGCGCGCCTGATCGACGAGATGAACGCGTCGATCGACGAGGCCAACGCCTTCATCGAGGGCATGTCGGGCGCGTGAACGCGAAGACCGCACCCGGTCCCGGGCCGGTCCCAAATCAGTCCCGGATCAGTTCCAGCTCAATCCCTTGGGCCATTCCTCGGGGTGCTGCCCCTGGGCGGCCCGGATCGTCTTGGACAGGCGCGTCAGCTCGGCGTGCAGCAGGCGCGTCCGCGTGTCGGGGTTCGGCTCGCTGAGCATCTGGTACCGCGGCTCGCGCCCGCTCACCAGCGTGAATCCGACCACGTCCAGCAGCACCGGCGTCGGGATTGCGTCGTTGCGCACGTACTCAAGCACCTGCCCCGCGATCCGCAGCCTCGACAGCGGCCCATCCTCGAGCGCGTCGTCCACCCAGCACCGCAGACGCTCCATCGTGTCCGACGCGTCGGCTACCTCCGACCCCTCATTGCCCAAGGGCTCGAGCGTCGCCCGCCGATACATGATGCCGTCTTCGGGGGGCAGTTCCTCGGCGATCATCGCCCGGCACAGCCCGTGCAGCACCACGTGGAACCGCCCGTCGGGCAGACGCTCGTGACTGACGATCTGCCCGATGCACACCACCGGGCGGATGCCCACGTCGCCGGTCGGGCCCTTGGGGGCACCGCGATCGACCGTCGCGATGGCGATCTGGCCCGCGCGATCCAGCTCGTTGTCGATCATCTGGCGGTAACGCGGCTCGAAGATGTGCAGGGGCATGGGCTGCTGCGGCAACAAGACCGCCTCCAGCGGGAATAACGCCACCGGGGTGCTGAAGTTGATCCTCACAGACTGCGAGCCATCCATGCAGGACGATACGCTCGGATACCCCACCAAGGATGCACCATGCTCGACCACGACCTGCTACGAAAGACCTTTGATGCCACCCCCGGGTACGACGCCTACGTCCGAACCGGCACACCCGACCAGCAATCCGCCTGGAACGCCTTCCGAGCCGACGCGGGGCTGACTCAACCCCAGAGCGACCTGATCGCCTCGTTCAGCCGCCAACTCCACGCGATCGCGTTGTCGGGCATCTGGTGCGGCGACTGCGTCCAACAGGTGCCCTTCCTCGACGCGATCGAGCGGGAGGCGAACGGCAGGTTCCCCGTTCGCTACGCCGACCGCGACGAACACAGCGAGCTGGCGCAGCGCCTCGAGATCGCCGGCGGGCGGCGCGTGCCGATCGTCCTCATCCTCAATGAGGATTTCGATGTACTCGCGGTCGAGGGCGACCGGACGCTTTCGCGTTACCGGGCGATGGCCGCCCGCCAGCTCGGGCCCTCCTGCCCGCTGCCCGGCGCCCCTGTGCCGCCCGACGAGCGGGACGCGACGCGCCAGGACTGGGTGAACGCCGTCGAACGCGCCCATCTGATGGCCCGCACGAGCACCAAGCTCCGCCAGCGTCACGAAGATTAAACGCATCGACGGACAACTTCGGATCTACTGAAACCCAACGCCCACTCCGCCCGAATAGGGGGCGGGTTCCGTTCGAACCCGTTCTCATTACGGGGTTTGCGCATCAATGCGAACCCCGCTCGTATCCAACTCTCGTGGGGTCTTTGTTGTCCGGTCGGCGGTGGTTAGCACCTACGCCCGGAGGTATCCCATGGCGATTTCTCGCCACGGTCCATGGTCGGGTTGCGCCCGGAAAGCGTGCCCAGCCGCATCTACGAAAAGAGAGAGTCCTATGAAGTTCATCGCAGCAGCAACCGTCAGCGCCGTTGGCGCCAGCGCCCTGGGCGCCCCCAGCCTGGGCCCGGTCGACCACACCAACCACATCATCTACGGCTCCGCGTCGTACCAGGCCCACGCGGTCGACGCCGAGCCCGTGCTCGCGGACTTCCGCGGCGCGTCCGCCATCTTCTCGAACATGGACGCCGGCGCCGGCTTCCAGTCTTTCGCGCCCAACGACATCACCGTGGACGGCGAAGTCGCGGCCATCGGCTTCGATGATTACACATCGATCGCGTTGGGGACCACGCAGCTCTCCGCGTTCCGCTTCGTTGGCGGCGTGCAGGAGGCCGGGGGCGTGATGTTCGTCGACTTCTTCGACGCGTCCGGCACGGCGCTGGGCGGTTTCGGAATCCAGCTCGACGACGCGGGCACATTCATCTACAACATCACCGTCAACAGCGTCGTTGACGTCGCCGACGCCGGTTTTGTCCAGATCTCGGTCGACGACGACGGCCAGTTCGCCGACGGCGTCCAGACCACCGGCCAGTGGTTCCTCTCCGACGCCGGTGCCACCATCGGCGCCAACGGTCCCGACGGCGGGGCCAGCGCGGGTGCCCTCAACCACAACTTCGAGCTGACCACCGTCCCCGCGCCCGGCGCAATGGCGTTGCTCGGGCTCGGGGGGCTGGTCGCCGGGCGTCGCCGGCGCTGATCCACCACCAACTCGGGCCTCGGCCGGTCTCTTTCCCGGCCCATGACCCGACTAAAGAAGGCACCTCGCCGGGGGGGCGGGGTGTTTTTTCATGCGCACTGCCCGCACCGGCGCATATCCTCAGTGCGAATGCCAGAACCCACCGATCGCCAGAACATCAAAGTCCAGTCGGAGAACACCGTCCTCGCCGCGGTCCGCCTGCCCAACTCCGTCTTCGACGAGCGCGACCCGTTCGGCGAGCTCCGCGAACTGGCCAAGCAGGCCGGCGCGACCGTCGTTGGCGAGATCGAGCAACGCCGCGAGCGCCCCGAATCCGGCAGCTACATGGGTCGGGGCAAGATCCAGGAACTCCGCGAACTCTGCATCGCCCTCGACGCGGACACCGTGATCTTCGACCACGAGCTGAGCCCCAAGCAGATCGCCACGATCGAGAAGGTCGTCGGACGAAAAATCCTCGACCGCTCGGAGCTGATCCTGGACATATTCGCCGGGCGGGCCACCACGCACGAGGCCAAGCTGCAGGTCGAGCTCGCCCAGCTCGAATACACCTACCCGCGCCTGCGCTCGATGTGGTCTCACCTCGAGCGCCTCGCGGGCGGCTCGGCGGGCGGCGTCGGCACCCGCGGCCCGGGCGAGCAGCAGCTCGAGATCGACCGGCGCCTCGTACAGCGCCGCAAGTCGATCCTCCAGGAAGAGCTGGCCGACATCCAGCAGCGCAAACGCCGCGCCGTCCGCGAGCGCAACGTAGACAACGACACCGTCGGGTTGGTCGGCTACACCAACGCCGGCAAAAGCACGCTGTTCAACACGCTGACCGAGGGCGGCGCCTACGCCGACGACCGGTTGTTCGCCACGCTGACCACGCGCACCCGGCGCTGGGACCTGGGCGGGGGCGTTGGCTGCATGCTCTCCGACACCGTCGGCTTCGTCCGCGAGCTGCCCCACCACCTCGTCGCGTCGTTCCGGGCCACGCTCGAAGAAGCGATGCACGCCGACCTCCTCATCGTGGTGCTCGATGTCTCCGACCCGTCCGTGGAACTGCACCACGAGACGGTGATGCGCACCCTCGATGAGCTGTTCGAAGAGGTCGAAGAGCGCGAGAACGCCGACCCCGAAACCCCGGACTACGACCGCCCGGAACTCGTCACGGTGCTCAACAAGGCGGATCTCCTCGACGACAACCGGGACATCCTCTACTGGCAGTCCCGCGTGCCGGGCTCGATCCCGCTCTGCGCCCTGCCCGCCGAAGAAAATGGGCCCGACCGCCCCGGGCAGGAGGAACTGCTCCGACGGGTCCGCAACCACGTGGTCGGGCCGATCCGCGAGCTGGACCTCTCCGTGCCCATGAAGAACGCCAAGCTCATCGACATCATCGAGCGCCGCTGCGAGGTGCTCGACCGACGCTACGAGGGCGACCGGGCCATCCTGCGGGCCAGTGTGGGCAGCCGCCAGATCGGACGCCTGCGCTCGGGCAACCCGGATCTGGTGGTCCTGACCCCCGAGGGCGAGATCGTCGAGCGGGAGACCACGCGGGCTGGCTGGAGACGGTAAATCCCAGTCGTCGGGCCCGGGAAAGCAACGATGGGGCGGAACCCGCCGATTTCGTTGCCCGTATCGCCCGATACTGGTACGCTACCAGCACAGGCGCCCGGGGCCCCGCTTCCCCGGACTTGGTCCCCCGAGCCTCGGCAGGCCGGATCGGAACAAGCACGCGCCGGAGGGCGTTCAACCGGGCGGACACGGATCCCGCCCCGCTACCAAGGCATCCCGGGACCAACCGGAAAACAGGCCGAACGCACCGGGGCCGTCGACAGGACGAGACCCGCCTCACAACGATCCGCATCCGGGCCACACGGGCCCGACCATGGAGACTCTCGCATGAACCGTCTCGCTTCGCTCACCGTTCTGGCCGCCTCGGGCCTGGCCCTCCTCCCCGCCCAAGCCCTGTCAATGGCCAACGCTACCGTCGCCACGGCCGACGACGACGCGTGGATCCGCAAAAGCAAAGTGACCAACATGCGGGCGATGACACAGCGGATCTCGCTGGACGTGACCGACCAGCCGGTCCAGGACATCATGGACTTCCTCATCAACGTGACCGGCGCTGAGATCGAGCCGATCTATCTGGATGACGAACGCATCGACGGCATCGACCCCGAGACCACCATCACGATCCGCGCCAAGAACATCCCGGCCCTTACCGTGCTCGAGCGGGTCCTCGCCCGGACCGAAGCCGCCGAGAGCCCCGCCAGCGGCTACACCTGGCAGTTCACCGACACCGGCTCGATCGAGGTCGGGCCCAAGAGCGAGCTCAACCGCCAGCAGATCATCGAGCTCTACGACATCTCCGACCTGATGTTCGTCGTGCCCACCTTCGACAACGCGCCGCAGTTCGATCTGTCCAGCGCCCTCCAGTCCTCGCAGGGCGGGGGCGGCTCCAGCCCGTTCCAGGGTGCCGACGAAGAGGACGACCCGATCGACACCGAAGAACGCTTCCAGCGCCTTGTCGACCTGATCCAGGCCAACATCGAGCCCGATGAATGGACCGCCCTGGGCGGCAACGGCGCCTCACTGACCACCTTCGGCACCTCGATGGTCATCACCGCGCCCGACTACATCCACCGCCAGATCGGCGGCTACGACTTCTGGCCCAGCCGGCTCCAGCAGATCCGTCGCGTCAACGGTCGCAACCAGGTCCGCTTCCTGCCCGAGAAGCAGCGCCAACCCTGACCGATAGGGCTGGTCGCCAGGCCGAGATCGACCGCACAGTTCGAGTGCCCCGACATTCCCGGCAGGTGATCCAAGCCCACGCGGGCTCTACGATCTCCCATGCGCAAGCCGAACCATGCCCAGTGCGTCCGCCTGGCCCAGGAGAGCTTCACCCGCGAGGACTGGATCTCCGCGGCGCGGTACTACGAGCTCGCGCTAAAGAGTGATCGTGACAACCCGGATTTCATGCGCTACAGGTCCCTGTCGCTCGCCCAATCCAGCGACCTGGAAGCCGCCGAGCAACTCGCCCGCAAAGCCTGCAAGCGCGCCCCCAACGACCCCGACAACTGGGTCGCGCTCTCACTCGCCTGCCTCAAGCAAGAGAAGATGGACGAGGTGCATGTCGCGCTGGACCGCGCCCTGCGGGCGGTGCCCAACTACGGAGCCGCGGTCCACGGCAAGTGCAAGGCGCTCTTCGAAGCCGGGCGACGTGACGAGGCGTTCGAGATCTCCTCACGCTCGATCGCCGAGCCCGACGCCCACCCCCTCGTCTACCTGATCCACGCGCGGATCTGCCAGTCGCTCAAGAAGCACGAAGAGGCGCTGGCTACGACGGACCGTGTCCTCGAACTCGAGCCCCTGACCGAACGCTACAAAATTGGGGCCCTGTTCGCCAGGGGCGCGACGCTCGACGCCATGGGCGAGTACGACGACGCGTTCGAGGCGTTCTCCCGGGCCAACTCGGGCATGGCACCCGCCGCCCCGATGCACGCCGACAGCGTCATCAACGGTTGGACGCGCGAGGTCCTCGACGCGGTGCCCGAATCGGGCAACGAGTCGGCACGACCGGTGTTCATCATCGGAATGCCCCGATCGGGCACGACGCTGACCGAGCAGATCATCGCGTCCCACCCGGACGCGGTGGGCGTGGGCGAGCTGCCCCTCATGCCCAACCTGATCCGGCGCACGATCGTGAGCAATCTGAACCAAGAGACCGTCGCGGGCTACGCGGACGAGTACCTGGCGCTGGTCGCCGAACGGGGCGGGGGCGACGCCGCCCGGACCGTTGACAAGCACATGTACGGGGAGTCGGCGGTCGGGCTCGCCAGCCGCATGTTCCCCAACGCCAGCTTCATCCACTGCCTCCGCGACCCGCTGGACTGCTGCATCTCTGCCTACTTCCAGAACTTCGGTGCCAACATGCCCGTGTCACGCGACCTCGTGTCGCTGGCCAAGCACTACGTCGCGCACCGGCGCATCATGGACCACTGGAAGGACACCATCGGGCTGCCCATGCTCACCAGCGTGTACGAGGACCTGACGGCCGAGCAGGAACCCCGCTCGCGGGCCCTGATCGATCACGTCGGGCTGCCCTGGGACGACGCCTGCCTGCATTTCCACGAGCACGCCGGCACGGTCCGCACCGCCAGCACCCAGCAGGTCCGCAAGCCCATGTACTCGACGAGCACGCAGCGATGGAAGCGCTACGAGAAACACCTGGGCCCGCTCATCGACGCGCTGGGCCCCTACGCAGAGCACGCCGGGAGGCCCGCCTGATGTCTATGTTCGGCCCCAACCAAGGCGGCGCGCCGGTTGCCCCGGTCTTCGCCCAGGCCCGCCAGCGGGCGGCCACCCTCATGAACGCCGGCCAGCGCGACGCCGCCATCCCCCTCCTGCGCGACCTGCTCAAGCAGCAGCCCAGGGACGTCGCCGTGCTGCGCATGCTCGGCAACGCACTCTCCCAGAACACCGCCTTCGCAGCCAAGGGCACCGAGGCCGAGGGAATCCGCCTGCTCAAGTTTGCCGACCAGCTCGCGCCCAACAACCCCGAACTGCTCTGCGACATCGCGTCGCAGTACAAAACCCTCGGCAAGACCCGCGACGCGCACGTCGCGCTCGACAAGGCCCTGAAGATCAACCCGGCCCTCGGGCGCGCCGTGATGATCAAGGCGAGCCTGCTCCAGTCGGGCAACAAAGTCGATGACGCGCTGGATCTGGTTCGCCACGCGCGACGCAGCAACAACGATCCGTCCCTGGCGATCAGCTTCGCCCAGCTCTGCCTGCACAAAAAGCAATACCAGGACGGCGTGGACGCGCTGACCCCGTACATCGAACGCCTCGATATCGAAAAGATGCGCCGGGAGGAGATCTACTTCGCCCTCGGCCAGCTCTACGACAAGCTGGGCGACTACGACAAAGCATTCGAGTGCTTCAGAACCGCCAACACCATGCAGGGCAAACTGCCCGCGTCGAACTTTGACCCCCACATCGACACCTGGACCCGCGAGGCGATCCAGCGCATCCCGCTCGCACAGCACGACGCGTCGCGCTCGACCCTCGTGGTCGGCATGCCCCGCTCGGGCACCACGCTGACCGAGATGATCCTCGCGGCCCACGCCAAGGTCGCCGGCATCGGCGAGAACGCCAAAGTCAACTCACTCGGCAGCCGCCACGCCATCGAGAAACTCGAAGACCAGAAGACCGTGGACGGGATGTGCCTCGAGTACCTCGGCATGCTCGACGAGATGGTCCCCGACAAATCACTCCTCCGCGTCGTCGACAAGATGCCAGAGAACTACCTCTACCTGGGCATGGTCTCGCGCGTCCTGCCGGGCTGTCAGGTCATCCACTGCAAACGCGACGCACGCGACACCTGCCTCTCGATCTTCTTCCAGGCGTTCGGGCCCTGGGTCAAGTACGCCCGCGATCTTGAGACCGTCGCCGAGCAGTACCTGGGCTACCTGCGGACCATGGCGCACTGGCGCGAGACGCTGGATATCACGATCCACGACTCGGTCTACGAAGAACTCACCACCGAACCCGAGCCCAGGATCCGCGCGATGATCGAGCACACCGGGCTCCCGTTCGACCCCGCGTGCCTCGAACCCCACAAGACCAAATCGACCGTCCACACCGCCAGCATCGCCCAGGTCCGCAACCCGATCTACCGATCGAGCAATCAGCGGTGGAAGAACTACGAAAAGCACCTCGGGCCGATGCTCGATCTGCTCGCAGACGTCTGAGCAGAGCCGAACGATCAGCCGACCCGTGAAACCGTCGGGGACGAACGGACAAGGAGCACCCGATGCCACGCCGCCTCACCCCCATGTACGCCCTCGCGCTGCCCGTCATGCTGATTGCCGCCTGCTCGCAGCCCAAGGCACCACCACCCCCTGCGGTGGACGCCCGCCCATTCGCCGCCGCGGTCCGCCAGGCCGAACTGGACTGGACCTGGATCGCCGGCACCGACTGGACGCTTAGCGCCATCGAGGGGCGAGACCCCATCGGGCAGCCCGCCCGCCTCTCGTTCAAAGCCGACCAGACCTGGATGTCCGGCTCGGGCGGCTGCAACACCTTCACCGGCTCGTTTGTACGCCGTGGCGTGGACGGCATCGAGATCGGCCCGCTCGGCGTCACCAGGAAGTTCTGCCAGGAGCCTGAGGGCGTGATGCAGCAGGAAGCCCGCCTGCTCCACCTGCTCGCGTCGGTCAACTCGTACCTCGCTAGCGAAGAATCGCTGGTGCTCTTCGCCGACACACGCCCGGTGCTGATCTACCACGCCGAGAACACGCAGCCGTAGACCCGCGACCGCACGATCAAGCAACACCCCCCGTCCGCCCGGGAGCCCCACGATGAAATGGACCCTGCCCATGCTGCTAAGCACACTCGCCATCGCGGTGGTCGGCTCGACCATCGCAGTCGCCACCAACGCCAACCGGGACGACTACACCTTCTTCGATCCGATCGTGGACATCCGCGCGTTGCTCGACCGCTACTACGTCGAGGAACTCGACGAGGCCGAGCTCCAGGCCGGCGCCATCCGCGGCATGCTCGAAACCCTCGACGACCCCTACACCGTCTTCGTGCCCCAAGAGGACACCGCCGACTTCACCAAAGACCTGACCGGCGAGTACGTCGGCATCGGCGCCGAGGTCGGCATGCGCGACGGGTGGTTCACCATCCTCACGCCGCTCGACGACTCGCCCGCGTGGCGCGGCGGGGTGATGGCCGATGACCGCGTGATCGCCATCGACCAGGCCTCGACCGAGGGGCTCACGACCGACGAGTGCATCGACAAACTCATGGGCGAGCCCGGCACCGAGGTGGTCATCACCGTCGAACGCGCCGACGCCCAAGTCGTCGATATCCCGATTACCCGCTCGCCCATCCACGTCAACCCCGTCAAGGGCTTCGCCCGCGCCGACGCCGGCGAGGGCGCCTGGCGCTACCTGCTCGATCCTTCGCGTGGAATCGCCTACATCCGCCTCGCCCAGTTCACGCCCGACAGCGCCGACGAACTCGAAGCCGCCATCGACGCCGCGCGGACCGCACACAACGCCCCGCTGGGCGGGCTCATCCTCGATCTGCGCTTCAACCCGGGCGGCGTGCTCCAGCAGGCCGTCCGCATGGCCGACCTGTTCCTCGAGGACGGCGTCATCGTCTCCACCGAGGGTCGCTCGAGCAACCAACGCGTCGAGCGGGCCAGCGCCGACAACACACTGAGCGGGTTTCCCATCGTCGTGCTCGTCAACGCCCAGTCGGCCAGCGCATCAGAAATCCTGGCCGGTGCGCTCTCGGACAACGACCGCGCCGTCGTGCTCGGCACGCGCTCGTTCGGCAAGGGACTCGTCCAGATCATCCGCCGACTCCCCGACGATGCGGGCGTCCTCAAGATCACCGAGCAACGCTACGCGCTCGCCTCGGGGCGTGTGATCCACCGCGACGATGACTCGACCGTCTGGGGCGTCGACCCGACGCCGGGCTACTACCTGCCCCTGACCAACGAGCAGACCTCCGCCATGCTCGCGGCACGTCGCCAGCAGGAGATCATCTCGCCCAAGGACCTCGCCCCCACCACCGACCCCGACGAACTGGTCGCTCGCCTGGAAGACCCGCAGCTCGAAGCCGCCCTCCGCGTGCTGCAACACGCGGCCGACACAGGATCGCCCGCGCCCATCGGCATCCCCGACAACGACCCCGCCGACCTGGCCGGCGACGCGGTCTCGGCGGCACGCGCCCAGCGCGACCGCCTGATCCGCGAACTCGTCCGCGTCGAGCGGCGCATCTCGGCCGCCGAATCGGCCCTGCCCGACGACGCCGACCCCGACAGCCGCGATCTGTGGGACGACGACGCCCCGGTCCTGGGCGGGACCGTCACCGTCACCGACACCGAAGGCAACACCGTCGCCGTGCTCACCGTCACCGGGCCCGACCTGGAACGCTGGCTCGTAGACGCCGGCGTGGAGCCAGCCGAGGGATCGCCCCGACCCAGAGCCCAGACCGACGAGCCGCAGACCGAAGAAGACCGGGGCGAGGACTAACCGCTACTCAGCGGGATACGCCGAAGAGTGATCGTGGACGATGAGCCACCGCCCATCGACCTTGCGAAGCACGAGCGTGAAACGCCCCAAAAGCTTTGTATCGCCGTGCGCGAACGACCAGGCCGCGGTCGCGACCGCACCGTCGGGTCCGAGGGCGACGACTTCCAGATCCGAGAACGAGATCGTCCCCATATCGGGAGCGCCCGCGTACCGCGCACGGAGGCGGGCCTCGATCGCTTCAAAACCCACGATCTCCACGTCGTTGAAGATCTGGCGGGTGCTGGGGTCGTGCCAGAAACCCGACAGATAGCCGTCGAGATCGCCGCGGTTCCACGCCTGGCCCTGCGCCGTGAGCAAGGCACGAATCGCCGACTCGGTCGGCTCGTCGGTCATTCCCACGGGTCCACCTCGTACTTGGCCTGCGTCGCAGGCTATCCGGGCAAGGGTGGCCCCGGTCAGGATGGCCACGAATGACACGAACAGGATCCGTTGCATGGCGTCTTTCTCCGCTGCGGGCCCGCCGATAACTCCGATCAAATGCCGCGGGGCGTGCGACCCCGGTGTGCGCAACCCGGAGCACGGTTCGATCGCTGCCGGAGGCCCCGCGCTTGAACCGCCCGCCAGCGGGCATTCTGTGCCTCGCAGCACCGGTGTGATTCTACTGAATCACAGTCCGAGATGAAAGACCACACCCGCGACCCCCAACTTCGGGCAATCAGAGGGCTTCGCCCCCCCATTTGGCGGGTGACAGGATCGCCGTTTCCGGCCATAATGGGAGCAACCGGTCCGCGTCCATGTGCGGATCGGTCCTTGACGCCGATTCCGGCGGGAGAGACCCGACATGACCACCACCACGACGCCCTTCCGGGCCGCCGCCCTCTTCGCGGCCGCCGCCACCTTCATACTCGCCCCGGCGGCACACGCCCAGCCGCTCGATTACCCCGAGGGCGCCGCCATCCCGCGCTCGCTGACGCCCAACGAAGCCGCGTACGTCAAGCTCAACCCGATCACCGCGGAGCAATCCCGGGCCGCCCCGCCCGCGCTGGTGCGCACGCCCGCCGAGTACGACCCCGCCGAGGGCATCATCTTCACATGGGAAGGCCCGTCGTCCTGGAACACCATCCAGGCCCAGATGATCCGCGACATCACTACCATCGGCGACGCCAACGCGTACGTCTTCGTCGATACGACGTCCGAGCGCAACTCGGCGAGCAACACCATCGCCAGCCGCGGCGCCGACATGTCGCGCGTCATCTTCCAGGTCAAAAGGACCGACACTGTCTGGGCACGCGATTTCGGTCCGCGCTACATCTACCTCGGCACCCAGCCCGACGGCACCGGCGGCGTCCGCGCGATCGTCGACCACACCTACAACCGCCCCCGCCCCAACGACAACGGGCTCCCGTCCTACTGGGCCGGCGTGCGCGGCGAGCCGCTGTTCCTCATCCCCCTCGTCCACGGCGGCGGCAACTACCACCTCGAGTCCGGATCGCCCATGGGCTTCGGGCACGCCACCCGCCTGATCGACAACGAGAACCCCGGGCTGAACGATTCGCAGATCATCCAGCACTGGCGCGACTACCAGAACCTCGAGACCATCCTCTACACGCCCTACCCCACCGGCGTTGACAGCACCCAGCACATCGACATGTGGATGATCATGCTCGACGACGACAAGGTCATGATCTCCGAATGGGTCAACGAGCCCAACGCGTCGTGGGCGATCACCTCGAACAACGCGGCCGCCACCTTCGCGGCACGCGGGTTCACGGTCTACCGCGTCCCCGCCGTCCGCTCGGGCGGGACCCACTACACGTTCACCAACGCGGTCATCTGCAACGACGTCGTGCTGGTACCTTCGTACACCAACGGCACCGCCGCCCAGTTCAACGACGACGCGCTGGCCGTGTGGCAGTCGGCCTACCCCGACAAAACCATCAGCCAGATCAACTGCCAGTCGCTGGTCACCTCCGCGGGCGTGATGCACTGCATCGTCATGCACGTGCCCGCCGGCGCCAACGGCGACGCCCCGGGCCTCTACATGAACAGCCAGAACGACGCCCCGATCATCGACCCGGGCGCCCTCGTCCAGACGACCTGGCTCTACGACGACCCTGACGGCGTGACCACCGCCGACCTGCTGCTCTCCACCGACGGCGGCGCGACCTTCCCGAACACAGTCGCCGCCGGCTTCGACGGTTCCTCGGGCTCGTACTACTGGTCCGCCCCAGATTTCGCCACCACGGATGCACGCCTGCGCCTGGTCATCCGCGACTCGGACGGCAACGAGACCTTCGACGACTCCGACGCCTCGTTCACCATCACGGGCACGGCCTGCGTGGCCGACCTGGCCGAGCCGTTCGGCACGCTGAACTTCTTCGACATCAGCGCCTACATCGGGCTCTTCAACGCGGGCGACCCGGGCGCCGACCTGGCCGAACCGTTCGGGAAGGTCAACTTCTTCGATATCAGCGCCTACATCACGGCATTCAACGCCGGCTGCCCCTAAAACGCCGATCTCGAGACCATCGAACCGCCACGCTCAGGCTCACAGCCAGCCAACAGCAAGCCCTGCCCGGCTGGACATCCAGCGCCCCGGGTGGGATACTTCCCCTCCGTGGTGCGGTCTCTGACGAGCCCCGGACCCCGGTTTGGCCACCTTAGCTCAGTTGGTAGAGCGGAGCTTTCGTAAAGCTCAGGTCGCTGGTTCGAGTCCAGTAGGTGGCTCTTGACAACCCCGATACACCCGCAGGCACCCCTCAAAGGGGTGCCTTTGCTTTGCCCACACCGGCTCGCTCACTGCTCCGCGATCTCACCGACGCTCGGGCACGTGCAAGACAGATTCCGGTCGCCATACGGGTTGTCCACCCGACCCACCGGGGCCCAGAACTTGAACGCCCGCAGGTGCTGCGCCGGGTACGCCGCTTCGTCACGCGAGTACGGGTGATTCCATTCCGAGGCGGTCACCTCGCCCAGCGAGTGGGGCGAGCCCTTGAGCGGGTTGTCCTGATTGTCCGACCGCCCCTCCTCGATGGCGCGGATCTCGGCGCGGATCGCGATCATCGCGTCGCAGAACCGGTCCAGTTCGTCCTTCGATTCCGATTCGGTCGGCTCGATCATCAGCGTGCCCGGCACGGGCCAGCTCATGGTCGGCGCGTGGAAGCCGTAGTCGATCAGTCGCTTGGCGATGTCGTCGATCTCGATGCCCGCGCTCTTCTTGTACGGGCGACAGTCGACCACGAACTCGTGCGCCACGCGACCCTTGCTGCCGCGGAACATCACCGGGTAGTGCTCCTTGAGCCGCTCGGCCATGTAGTTGGCGTTCAGGATCGCGACCTCGCTTGCCTCACGCAGACCCTCGGGCCCCATCATCGCGATGTACGACCACGAGATCAGCAGGATGCTGGGCGAGCCGTAGGGCGCCGCCGACACCGCGCCGACCGCGTGCTCGCCCGCGCTGGACGGACGCAGCACCGAGTGCCCGGGCAGGAACGGGCGCAGCTTCTCGTTGACGCCGATCGGGCCCATCCCCGGACCCCCGCCGCCGTGCGGGATGCAGAACGTCTTGTGCAGATTCAGGTGGCACACGTCGGCGCCGTAATCGCCCGGGCGGCAGAGCCCGACCTGGGCATTCATGTTCGCGCCGTCGAGGTAGACCAGCCCGCCGTGCTCGTGGATCACGTCGCACATGGCCCGGATGTTGTCATCGAACACCCCGCACGTCGACGGGTAGGTGATCATCGCGGCCGCCAGGGTGCCCGCGTGCTCCCGGGCCTTCGCCTCCAGATCGCCAAACACCACCGCGCCCGTCTCGTCCACCTTCACGCCCACGACCCGCATGCCCGCGACCACCGCCGAAGCCGGGTTGGTCCCGTGCGCGCTCTCGGGGATCAGGCAGACGTCCCGCCCGCTATCGCCCCGGTGCTCGTGGTACGCCTTGATCGTCAGCAGCCCGCTGTACTCGCCCTGCGAGCCCGCGTTGGGCTGGAGCGACACCGCATCGAATCCCGTGATCTCCGCCAGCCAGGTCTCCAACTGCGCGAACACCTCGGCGTAGCCCTCCCACTGCTCACGCGGCGCGAAGGGGTGCATGTGGGCGAACGCGGGCCAGGTGACCGGCATCATCTCGGTCGTCGCGTTGAGCTTCATCGTGCACGAGCCCAGCGCGATCATCGAGTGTGTCAGCGACAGGTCCCGCGACTGGAGCATCTGGATGTACCGCAGCATCTCCGTCTCGGACCGGTGGCTGTTGAACACCGGGTGGGCCATGAACGCATCGGTCCGCTCGAAAACAGGCGGCAGCGCCAGCGACGCACGCCCGCTCAACGCGTCGAGGTCCTCCTCGCCCGTGCCGCCGAACGCGTCGATCAGGTCACGCAGCAGCACGCGGTCGGTGGTCTCGTCGAGCGAGACGCCCACGGTCCCGTCGCCGAAGTCGCGCAGGTTGATCCGCCTGGCCTTGGCCGCCCCGATCACGTCCTCGGTGTTGCCCTTGACCTTGACCCGCAGGGTGTCGAAGACCAGGTCCTCGCCGATCTCGTGCCCGAGATCGATCAGCGCGACCCGCAGCGTCTGCGTGAAGGCCCGGATGCGCCGCGCGATCCGCGTGAGCCCGTCGGGCCCGTGGTAGACGCCGTACATCGACGCCATGATCGCCAGGAGCACCTGAGCAGTGCAGATGTTGCTGGTCGCCCGGTCACGCTTGATGTGCTGCTCGCGGGTCTGGACCGCCAGTCGCAGCGCCTGATTGCCGTGCGCGTCGCGTGAAACGCCGACCAGCCGCCCGGGCAGCTTGCGAACGAACGCCTCGTGCGTCGCCATGAACGCCGCGTGGGGACCGCCGAAGCCCATCGGCACGCCGAACCGCTGGGCGCTGCCAACGCACACGTCAGCGCCCCAAACGCCAGGAGCCTTCAACAGCACCAACGCCATCAGATCGGCCACCGCGACCACCAACACGCCCGCGTCGTGGGCCTTGGCGCTCAGCGCCTCATAGCACTCCACGCGCCCGTCGGTCGTCGGGTAGGACACCAGCACGCCGGCGGTATGCTCGTCACACGCCATGGCCGACACCGGCACGACGCGGATGTCCACGCCCATCGACCCGCCGCGCGTCCGCACGACCTCGATCGTCTGCGGGTGGCAGTCGTCCGCCACCAGGAACACGCGACGCTTGCCCTTGCCCTGCTGCACGCACAGGCTCATCGCCTCCGCGGCCGCCGTGCCCTCGTCGAGCAGGCTCGCGTTCGCGAGCGGCAGGCCCGTCAGATCCGCGATCATCGTCTGGAAGTTCAAGAGCGCTTCGAGGCGCCCCTGCGCCAGTTCCGCCTGGTAGGGCGTGTACTGCGTGTACCAGCCCGGGTTTTCCATCACGTTGCGGAGGATCACCGCCGGCGTGATCGTGCCGTGATACCCCATGCCGATGCAGGAGCGGAACACCGTGTTCTTGTCGGCCGTCTCGCTCAGGTCACGCAGCAGCGTCCACTCGTCGCGACCCTCGGGCAACGCCAGCATCCGACCCAAACGGATGTCGGCGGGCACCACCCCGTCGATGAACGCGCCCATCGACGGCGCCCCCACAGCGTCGAGCATCGATCGCACATCAGCAGGACGGGGCCCGATGTGGCGGACCGGGAACCTGACCCGATCGTCGAGCGGATGGACTGGTTGGGGCATCGCGTTTTCCCCTCCGGCAAGGGCGGCTACCGATACAGACGGTCGGGTGGTCACGGTCATCAAGCTTCCTGTCTGCCAACCGGCTACTGGACGCCCTGAATCAGGGCAGCAATCCGGGCTCGCCGCCCGCCCGAACACGCCCCGGGCGTCCCTCGATCGGACGGCAACCAATCCTAGATACCCGGCGCGGTGAAGCCCCGCCCCGGGCAGCCGGTAAACTCCTCCCGGAGACCTGCCGCATGACTTCGAAGACCAGCCCTTTCCGGATTTCCCATCGTCTTTCCCCCCAGCGCCCGATCCGCACCGCCGTGCTGATCGCCTCCCTGCTCGCCAGCGGGATGGTGCTCGCCGGGCTCGCCCAGCCAGCGTCCCCCGAGGACGTCCGCCGTGAGCGGGCCAAGAGCCGCCTCAAGGACAGCCGACCCGCCCAAGAGCGCGTCGCCGAGCAGCCCCGCGACCTCGCACCCATCGACCCGGCCCTGGTGGACTGGTACCGCGCCACCGTCACCGAGTTGGCCGACCCCGCGTACGAGGGGCGTTCCCCGGGCTCGGAGGGCATCGAGCGGGCCGCGGATCTCATCGAAGCACGCTTCAAGGAACTCGGGCTCGTCCCCGCCTTCCCCGAGACCATCACCGCCGCCGACGGCACCGAGGTCCGCGACCCCAACAAGACCTACCGCCAGCACTTCTCCGTCGGGCAGGAGAACCGCGCGACCGTCACCGAAATGTCCATCGACGGTGTGCCGCTCGACCACGCCACCGACTTCTCCGTCCTCGCCTACTCGGGCACGGGCGACGTCGCCGCCGAGGTCGCCTTCGCCGGCTACGCCATCGTCACCGGGCCCGACGGCTTCCTGGGCTTCGACGCCAACGCGCGGTTCCAGGACCGGATCGTCCTCTGCCTCGACAAGGAACCCATGGACGCCGACGGCAACTCCTTGTGGAGAGATGACGGCTTCAGCCACCACGGCACCATGACCCACAAAGCCAGCGCCCTGATCCGGCGCGGCGCCAAAGCCGTCCTCATCGTCACACCGCCCCAGACCAACGACCCGCGCGCCGACATCCTCGAGACCGTGGACTCGACGCGCATCAGCCGCTCCGGGCTCGACGCCAAGGCCCCCACGTTCGACGCGCCAGTTGTCCACATCACGCCCGACATCGCACAACGCATCCTCGATCGCTCGGGCGACCCCAACCTGACCCTCGAATCGCTGATCGAACAAGCCAACCAAGGCGCGGTCCAGACCGACATCGGAGGCGGGCCCATCAGTGTCAACATCCAGATCGACACCATCGATCGCGTCGCGTTCAACCTGGCGGGGATCTTCCCCGGGCGCGGCAAACTCGCACACGAATACGTCGTCGTCGGTGCCCACTACGACCACGTCGGCTACGGCCAGCGCGGCTCGGCGAGCAACAACGCAGGCGGGGCGCTCCACCCCGGCGCCGACGACAACGCCTCGGGCACCACCGGCATGATGCTCGCCACCCAGCTCGTCAAAGAGCGCATCGCCGCCCTGCCCACCGACGCGCCGCACCGCACGTTCCTCTTCATGGCCTTCTCGGCCGAGGAGATCGGCCTGCTCGGCTCGCTGCACTACACCAAGAAACCCATCGTCCCGATCGATCGCCACGTGCTCATGCTCAACCTCGACATGATCGGCAGGCTCGAGTCCGACCTGCTCGAACTCGGCGGGCTCGACTCGTCCCCCGCGCTCGGGCCGCTCATCGACCCGTTCATCGAAGCGTCCGGGCTGCCCGTCGCCCGCGAGACGTCGGTCGGCAGCGGGCGCTCCGACCACGCATCGTTCGAGGCCCGGGCCGTCCCCAACATCTTCTTCTTCACCGGGCTCCACCCCCAGTACCACCGCCCCGAGGACACCGCGGACCTCATCGACAACGAGGGCGCGGTCCGCGTCGCGCTGCTCTGCACCGACATCGCCATGGCGGCCGCCACGACCAACGAACCCCCGATCCACCGGCGCAACCGCGCCGCCGCCGAAGACCAGAACCGCGAGCCCAAAGTCCGCCTGGGCATTCTCCCCGCCAACTCGGGCAAGGGCGGCGTGCTCGTCCAGCGTGTCTTCCCAGACACCTCGGCCTCCGACGCAGGTCTCCAGCCCCACGATCGAATCCTCTCATGGGACGGCACCGAACTCAAGAACACCGAGGACCTCCGCCCCCGCCTCGTCGAGCACGAACCGGGCGATGTCGTCACCCTCAGCGTCGAACGCGGCACCGAGGTCATCGAGCTCGACATGACCCTCCGCCCCATCGAATAGAGCCCCGCCCCCTACCATTCCCCGATGACACAGCCGACCACAGACAGCCCGACCGGATTCCAGCTCCGCCTGCCCGATCTGTCCCAGATCGAGGCCCTCGGACCCGCCCCCCTGACCGCCCGCATGCGCATCGGCGTCGAGCACCTCGACCCTCGCGTCTTCGAACTCGACGCCGAGAGTCTCGCCCAGGCTTGGCTGCCCGAGTCCGGCGTCGGACGCTGGCCCGTGCGCGTTGTCCTGGGTCACCTGGCCGATACCGAGATGGTCTTCGCACGACGCATCCGCCACATCCTGGCCCAAGAAAAACCCACGCTGGCACTCTTCGACGAGATGGCCTATATCGACTCGGGGATCTACGGCTGCACCGAGGGCTCCTCCCTCCAGCCCCCAATCGGCGCCGACGTCGCGATGGCCCACACCACCCGCTCGTGGCTGGTCGCCCTGCTCATGCAGCTCGACGACGCGCAGTGGTCACGCGTGGGCATGCATCCCGAGCGCGGCCCGATCACGCTCCGCACCATCGCCGACTACGCCTGCTGGCACCTCGAGCACCACGCGTCGTTCGTCAACGCCAAGGTCTTCAAACTCCTCGGGCCCGCGCCCGAAACCGAAGACTGCGCCCCGGGCGGCTGCGCCAAGCCCGGGTGCGGCTGCGCCTAATCCCCACCATCCAGGAACCAACCCCCGTTGCACACGATCTTCGATGAACGCCGGTATCTGATCCCCTTCCGCTCGGGGCTGCTGCCGCAGATCTTCTGCGACACGCTGGTGATCGGGGCGGGCGTGGCCGGGCTCCGCGCCGCGATCGGGGCGGCGGACGCGGGCGACGTGATCGTCTGCTCGAAGTCCCCGCTCAACAAAGCCAACACCGCCTGGGCCCAGGGCGGGATCGCGGCCGTCCTCCGCGACGACGACACCATTGACGCCCACATCCAAGACACCCTGACGACCGGCGCAGGGCTCTGCGACGCACCGGTCGTCGATCTGATCTGCCGCCAGGGCCCCTCGCGAGTCCGCGAGCTGATCGAATGGGGCATGACCCTCGACAAGGCCCCGGACGGGCGCCTCGCCGTGGGCATGGAAGGCGGACACACCGCCTCACGCATCTACCACGCCGGTGGCGACGCGACCGGGGCCGAACTCCAGCGCACGCTCGTGGAACGCACGCAGGCCCGATCCAACGTCCGCCTGTTCGAATCCTGCTTCGCGATCGACCTGATCACCGCCAGCCCCGAGCCGGGCTCGCCCTGCCTGGGCGCGATCACCCACCACCCCCGTTTCGGGCTGCAGATGATCTGGGCCCGCACCACCATCCTCGCCTCGGGCGGCGCGGGGCAGATCTACCGCGAGACCTCCAACCCGCAGCCCGCGACCGCCGACGGGCACGCGATGGCCGCCCGCGCCGGGGCAACGCTGGCCGACATGGCGTTCGTCCAGTTCCACCCAACGACGCTCTACCTGCCCGGTGCGCCGCGTGCCCTGATCTCCGAAGCGGTCCGGGGCGAGGGCGCGCACCTCCTCGACGAACAGCACAACCGCTTCATGCTCACCCAGCACCCGCAGGGCGAGCTCGCGCCGCGCGACGTCGTCTCGCAGGCCATCGTCAACCAGATCGCGTCCCAGGGCGGAGGCAACGTCTACCTCGACTGCCGCCACGTCAACGACTTCGCCCGGCGCTTCCCAAGCATCCACGCCACGCTCGCCCGCTTCTCGCTCGACCCTGCCAAGGACCTCATCCCCGTCCACCCGGCCGCCCACTACACCATCGGCGGCGTCCGCACCGATCACGACGCGCGCACCGATGTCCCCAACCTCTTCGCGATCGGGGAGGCCTCCTGCACCGGGCTGCACGGCGCGAACCGTCTCGCATCGAACTCCCTGCTCGAGGGGCTCGTCATGGGCGCCATCGCGGGCGAACACGCGGCCCATCGCGTGGTCGACACGCCCATCGCCCCCGCACCGATCAACTCCGACATCCGCCCATCGAGCCACGCCGAACTCGACCTCGAGGATGTCCGCTCCTCGCTCCGCAGCGCCATGTGGAAGAACGTGGGCATCCAGCGCGACGGCACCCGACTGGCCGACGCCTGCGAGATGTTCGACTTCTGGGGGCGCTACACCCTCGACAAAATCTTCGACACGCCCGACGGCTGGGAAGTCCAGAACATGCTCCTGACCGGGGCGCTCATCGCCCAGTCCGCCCTCTGGCGCACCGAGTCCCGGGGAACCCACTGGCGCAACGATCACCCCCAGAAATCAGAAGCTCTCGCCGTCCACGACCTGCTCAAACGCGGGCGTCCAGAAGCGATGACCGAGCCGGTCGTCGCCGCCCCCAACAAGCACGATCAATCCGCCCAAGGCACCGAACCGAAGCCCACCCAGCCCGTATCGGAACGGTGATGCCGCCCCGCCCCCTCGCCATCCTGTGCTGCGTCCTCACACTCCTCGCTGCGGGCTGCTACGAAGAACGCATCGTCAGCGCCAGGGGCCTGCTCGTCGGCCTCCCCGGAGCCGAGACCAGCCTGCCCACCAACAACTCGGGCAAGTACGTCGATGCCCTGGCCACCCCCGCCGGCGGCATACGCCAGGAGATCGACGAAGACACCGTCATCCTCCACGCCAAAACCATCCAGCACCTGATGGCCCACATCACCCACGCCATCCAGCACGACGAGCAGGACCTCTTCGTCGAGCAGGTCATGTCCACGGCAACCCTCGCCGAGTTCAAATCCAAGAGCGTCGATCCCGGGCTCGGATTCCAAGAAATCGTCCGCCGACAGCGCGACGTCTTCATGCTCTTCAACGCCATGCCCTTCGGCGAGTCCACGCCCGGGCTCTACCTCAAACCGATCGGCACCAACCTGTTCCGCGTCGCGCTGCCCAAGTCCGCCTGGGGCGACCTGAAATGGGTCGGCATTGACACCGTCTTTGAGGACGGCAACTTCCGCCTCCGCTGGTTCGTCAACCGGCACTAGCGGGCAAGCCCCCCACACACCGTCTTTCGGGACGCTCAGCCCGGACCAGCCCGCCCCAAATCGGGCAGGATCCGTGTCGAACCACTACAATCCGCCGTGCCTTCCGCCCCCCCAGACCTGCCCGACGCGACCCTCGCCCTCCGCGTGGTCACGATGCCGCGCGAGACCAACCCCTTCGGCACCATCTTCGGCGGCGTGGTCCTCTCCTACATCGACCAGGCCGGCTTCGTCGAGGCCCGGCACCACGCCGAGTTCGACTGGGTCACCGCCGCCATCCAGCGCGTAGATTTCCTCGCCCCCGTCAACGTCGGCGACATCCTCTCCTGCTACACCACCGTCACCCGCCACGGGCGGACCTCGATGGATATCACCGTCGCGGTCTACACCGAATGCTGCGCCACCGGCGATACCATCCACGTCACCAACGCCACCCTGACCATGGTCGCGATCCGCGACGGCAAGCCGACCCCGTATCGCGAATCCTGACCCCACCGACGCACGCCCTGATTAAGATCCGTTCCACACCCAGACGACAGAGACACACGCATGGGCCTCAAAGACATCTTCGCACGCAAGCAGCAGAACACCGAAGCGGACGCGACACCGCTGTCGTCGTCCACGTTCGCCGATGTGTTGGAAGTTTCCGGCGTCGCCGTCGCGACCGTGCTCTGCGAACGCTACTCCGAGCACGAGTCCAAGCCACTCGAGCACGACCTGCTCGACGCGGCCGCCAAGTGCGGGCACAAACTCATCGTCGATATGTCCAGGGTCACCATGCTCGCCTCGGCCGGCATCGGCTCGCTCATCAGCCTCCACCAGGCCTGCGCCAAGTCCGGCGGCAAACTCGTCATCTGCGCCCTCGACGAGAACATCGCGAAACTCATGACCATGACCCGCATGGACAAGATGCTCAACATCGTCGACTCCCGAGACGCCGCATCCACGGCGATCTGATGGACGCCCGCCCCGGTGAATCTGATACGCCCCCCGACACGACAGCCGACCCCCAACGGGCCCGCCTGCTCGTCCTGCTGTCCGGCTCGGGGCGCACGCTCGACAACCTCATCGCCCGCTGCGCCGACGACACCCTGCCCGCAGACATCGCGGCAGTCATCGCCAACCGCGACTGCCGCGGGCTCGCCATCGCCCGGGAACACGCCATCCCCGCTGAGCACATCCCGGGCGGCCCAAACGCCGAGACACTCGACACGCTCGTCACCGAACTGAAGATCGACTGGGTCGTCCTGGCCGGCTACCTCCGACTCGTCCCCATCACCGAGCGCACCCGCGGGCGCATCATCAACATCCACCCCGCCCTGCTGCCCGCATTCGGCGGATCGGGCATGCACGGGCACAAGGTCCACGCCGCCGCCATCGAAGCCGCCAACCGGGGCGAGATCGCCGAATCGGGCTGCACCGTCCACTTCGCCGACGAGCAATACGACACAGGCCAAGTCATCCTCCAGCGCCGCTGCCCCGTATATCCCACCGACAGCCCGGGCGACCTGGCCGCGCGGGTCTTCGACCTCGAACTCGAAGCCTACCCAGAAGCCCTCCGCCGCCTCATCACGCACGCCTGAACCATACGAGAGGCCAAACCATGCACACCGCGATCGCCCGCTTCTTGGTCTGCGCCGCGTGGCTCGTCGTCGCGTGCGCCGCCCACGCGCAGCCCGATACCACCGGCATGAACGCGGGCGAACTCGAGCGCGCCGGCATCGCCGCGTTCGAATCGGGCAACCTCGACGACGCAGACGCCTACTTCCGCGCCCAAGCCGAGCAACTCCCCGACTCCTTCGTCCCCTTCTACAACCTCGCGGCTGTCGAATCGCTCCGGGGCAACCCGACCGCCGCCGAACAGCACCTCAGCAAAGCCATCGCCATGGGCTTCAGCGACCTGCGCACCCTCAAACGCGACCCGCACCTCGATGCCCTCCGCGACCGCCAGCTCTACAAGCAAGTCACCGAGCGCTGGCAGGAACTGCTCGACGCCCGCCGAGCATCCGACACCGCCTTCGGCAACCACCTCGTCCCCCGCAACCGCGAATCGCGCACCATCGAACGCTGGAAACTCGAACTCATCTCCACGCACGGCCCCGTCGCCACCGACCAATCCGAAGCAGAACTCAACCTCCTGATCGACTGGTCCACCAAACACTTCTTCCCGGCCACCGCCAATCCAAACGCCCTGACCGACGACCCCTGGATCATGGTGATCCTGCCCGACCGCGCCGAGTTCGCCCGCTGGGCGATCGCCACCTTCGGCCCCGGCGCCCGCGCCGGAATCTCCTCCATCGGCGGCGCCTACGACCACAACCGGCGCCGCCTCGTCGCCCAGGACCTCGGCGCCACGCTCCGTCACGAACTCATCCACGTCCTCCACTGGCGCGACATGTCACGCCTGGGCCAAGAGCACGCCGCGTGGATCCAGGAGGGCCTCGCCTCGCTCGTCGAGGACTACGACCTCGAAGGCACCGAACTCGTCCCCGCGCCCTCCTGGCGCACCAACATCGTCAAACGCCAGCTCGACATCCACCGCCTGTCCCCGATCGCCGAACTGGCCAACACCCGTATGGACCGCTTCGTCGCGTCTCGCCCGCTCGCCAAGTACGCCCAGTCGCGGGCCGTCATGTTGTTCCTCTACGACCGCGACAAACTCGACGCCTTCTACGCCACCTACACCCGCACCTTCGACGACGACCCCACCGGCCTGCTCGCCCTCCAGCAGACCCTGGGCCTTGAGCAGCCCGAGATCGAAGAGCAGTACCGCGACTGGCTCCGCGCCCTGCCCACCGTCGCCGAGACCGGCACCGACCTGCCCGCGACCCTGGGCATCAAGATCGAGAACGGCACCGGCGACGGCGTCCGCGTCTCCGACCTGCCCCCGGGAAGCCGCAAACGCACCGGCCTCCGCGTCGGCTCGTTCATCACCCACATCAACGACCGCCCCACCCGCGACCTCCAAGAGCTCATCCGCGTCCTCTCCGACTACATGCCGGGCGAAACCGTCACCCTCACCCACCGCCGCGGACGGGTGTACTCAACCAGCGATGTGGAACTGCTCCCACGGAAGTAAGATCATGGCATGAACAGCAGCACTAGAACCCGCAAGAAACGCCTCCCCAGGTGGCTCCGCATCCTGATCATGATCTTCACCTCCGGCCTCGCCGCCGGTCTGATCTACGCGTGGCTCGCGTACGACTACTACCAGACACCTCCGGTCCCCATCGTGGACGCCTACGCCGTACTCAACGCACGCAACGACGCCTACTCCGAAGACGAAAAGGCCTGGACGGTGTACTTCGACATCCGGTACAACCACTGGTGGATTGCGACCGAAACACTCAACGACAAGATCTACGCATTCCAGAAGGCCGAGAAGGAACGCACCTACACGGACATCATGTACGAGCCGGAAGACCCCTTCACCAGCAGCCACAACATGTTCGGCGTCCCCCCGACGCACCCGTTCTACGCCGACGTCGTCCAGATCACCGAGCACCTCCAGCCCCAGATCGCACGTGCCCGAGAAGCCGCGGCCCGCCCGGTCTTCGGCACCCCGATCACCAACAACATCCAAGAATCGATGGAGTTCTCACCGGACTGGTTCGCCGCGCCCCCGACCGCCGACCTACTCGACCGAGACCCGCTGCTCGACTTTTACATGCCCTGGGTCGGCACCTCGAAAGCAGTCGCGGCGATCCTCGCGCTCGACGCCCAGGTCGCGGCCGATTCGGGCGACACCGAGCGTGCCGCCGCCGACATCAGAGCCATGCTCGGTATGGCGAGACAAGCAGCCGGCGATCCGATGCTCGTCGCGCAACTCATCGCATGCTCCATCCAATCGATGGCCCTCGAACGCCTGCACGAGATCATCGCGAGGCAGCCGCCGGGTGCCGACATGACACCCATCCTCGATCTCGTTTCCGTGCTCAGAGCACGCCGCGACAAACCCATCGCGATCCGCATCGAAGACGAACAACTCAGCCTCCTCGATTGGCTCGGCTTCTACTACTCAGACGACGGATCCGGGGACGGCCACCTCACGGTCCGCGGCATACAGACCTCCCAAGATATCCCTCACAGCGACACGGCTTCGTCGATCCTCATCTCGCTCGCCTGGCCGCTGAAAGACCGATTCATGAGCAAACGTGAAGCCCTCGATCACCTACAAACCGGCATCGATGCCTTCCAGAGTCTCCAGACCCAGGGCCCGACCGGGCTGCCAGCATTCATCGATGCGGAAGCGGCGATATTCGCGGCTGAATCAACCGGAAAGCAATCACTGATACCACTCGGCATCTCCACGCCCGCGTGGAAGAAGGCGTTGTTCACCGAGGCTTTCGCACAATCTTGGATCGAAGCGACCCTCGCCCTCCTCGCCATCGAGCGCCACCGCCTCGACACCGGCTCGTATCCCGAGACTCTCGCCGACCTCAGCCCGACCTACCTCGACGCGATCCCTCAAGACCCCTTCGACCCGGGCCAACCGCTCAAATACCGCCTGATCGACAACACCCCCCACCTCTACTCCGTCGGCTCCGATGGCGACGACGATCGCGCCCAACGCTTGCCCGAATACAGCCACGAGCGGGCCAGCGATTACGAACTCCGCTTCGCCGACCCCGCCGGACCATCCCCGTCCGCCCCCGACGCTGACTGGGTCATCTACCCGCCACGACCAGACGCGCAGTAAGTCGATAGCAACACCGAGAAGACAACACATGTCAGTCGACCCAACACCCGAACTCGAAGCCCACCTCCGCACGCTCGAGGAATCTCACCTCGATCCCGCCTTCCGCGCCGATCCCGCCAAACTCGCCGCACTGCTCCACGAGGACTACACCGAGGTCGGCGCCTCCGGACGCGTCCATACGCGGGGCGACGTGCTCGCCGCCCTGCCCAGTGAGACCCCCGCGTCCCGCACCATGCACGACTTCCGGGTCCAGCTCCTGTCCGACCGCAGCGCCCTGACCACCTACACCGTCGTACAGGCTGAGCCCGGTGCCCGAGCCCGCCGCTCACACCGGGCCTCGGTCTGGGTCCGCGATCACGACGGCTGGAAAATGCTCTACCACCAGGGCACAACCGTCCCGGGCTGAGGCACCGCAGCCGCCTTCACGCCCCCACACCGCCTGCCTTAAAGCCCTGCATTAACATGGCTTACCGACTATTTGTTTCGATGGAGGCCATTCCGACATCCCGACCGCAACCGCCACCATACTTTGCCGTACATAGTATTGGGCACCAACTATCCGCCCACCGACCCACAGGCCCCCCGCGGAGCACCCCACCATGAAACTCGAACGCGAACTCATGCGCGGCGCCGGACCCACCGCCGTCCTCCAGCTCCTCTCTCGACGCGAGATGTACGGCTACCAGCTCGTCGAAGCCCTCGACCAACGCACCCAGGGCGTTCTCGCGATGGGCCAGTCCACCCTCTACCCCATGCTCTACAACCTCGAAGCCAAGGGCCTCATCGAGGCCGACTGGCGCCAGGCCGACTCGGGCAGAGACCGCAAGTACTACCGCCTGACCGGCAAGGGCAAGACCAAACTCGAATCCGACCTCGAGTCCTGGGGCCGCCTCGCCGGCGCCCTCACCACCCTGGGCGTCCTCGCGCCCAAGGCACACGCCCAGGCGGCCCTGGCGTGAGCGACCAACCAACCATCACACGCGCCTGGTCCTGGTCGGTCGCCCGCTCACCGATCCTCAACACCTGGCGATGGATCGACAACCAGGTCCATCGCCAGGCCCGCGCCAACGCCGCCATCTCGGGCGCCGACCTGCCCGCACCGATTGCCAAACGCATCGGCGCCATCACCCGCAAAACCCGCCTGTGGCCTTCCGAGCGCGCCGACATCGCCCGCGAACTCATCGCCCACGCCCAGGACGCACTCGACGCAGGGCGCGAGACCGACGACATCCTGACCTCGCTAGGCGACCCCAAGACCGTCGCCAAACTCTTCCGCCGCTCCGCCAAGCGCAAGCGCCACTGGGTCTGGCGCGCCCGCCAGCGCACCGTCCAGGCCTTCATCGCAACCATCGCGCTGCTGATCATGCTATACGCGGTCCTCTTCATCCGCTTCAACACCTCCAGCCCAACCATCGAGCGCGACGTGCTAGCCGAACTCAACGCACGCAACGATCGCTTCACCCAAGACGAGAAAGCCAACACCGTCTACCGCGAGCTCTGGGTCGCCTGGACCCCGCTGCAGCGGGAACTCTACATACTGGACGACCCGCCGCCTGAGCACTTCGAGTCGAACGCAACAGACGATCCACCGCCATCGGCGATCGGTCTCTTCCCCAGATACGCACCCGACGCACCGTTCCACGCCGAACTCACGCAGGCAATGGACGAAATCGCCCCGCTGATCGAGCTCGCCCGCTGCGCCTCCGAGTTGCCCACGCTCGGTTCCTATTACTCGACCAGCTCCGAGACCGTCGAGACCCCAAACGGCACGTCGTACGACCAGCCGATCCCGCCCGAACCCAACCTCGAGAAACGCGCCGACCTCATCGCGGTCATCCTCCCGGACCTCGGCATGACCCGCGCGTGCACCAACCTGCTCGTCTACGACGCCAACCGGGCCGCGGCCGCCTCGGACCCCGACCGCGCCCTCGACAGCCTCAGCGCCGCCCTCGGGCTCGCCCGACAGATCTCCGACGAATCGTTCCTGATCACCAGCCTTGTCGCGATCGCCATCCAAGGCTCAGCCGAAGACGCGGCCCTCCGCATGATCCACGATCAGCCGGACCTGTTCACCGAGAAACACCTCGCCGCCCTCGCCCATCGCATCGCGGCCGCCGCCCCCCGCACCCGACGTCTCGACATGGGCTCCGAGCGCCTGTTCTTCGACGACATCCTCCAGCGCGTCTATACCGATGACGGCTCGCACCCCACCAACCCCGACGGACGCATCACACCCGACGGCTACGCCCTCCTCGGACGCATCTCGAGCATGTACATGGGGGTGAGCGACACACCCACGGCCGCCACCCGCCTCGCCGGACCCATGACCACACCACTCATCGCCGGGCGGCGTGAAACACGGGACCGCGCCGAACGCGCCTACGCCTCGATCGAGACCCTCATCGCACGCGGACCCGAGGGCTATGGCCAGTTCTTCGAAGACCATTACCAACGCATCATGTACAATGTCGAATACACCACGGGCGGACGCCTGCGCCACCCCGTGCTCGCCGCGCTCCTCCCCGCCCTCGGCCGTTCCGCCGACAGTGTCTTCGCCGCCGAGGCCCGCACCAACGCGACCCTGGCCGCCATCGCCGCCAACATCCACCGCCTGCGCACCGGTTCATGGCCCGCCGACCTCGCCAGCCTCACGCCCGAACTCCTGCCCGAACTGCCCGCGGATCGGTTCGAGCCCGGGACGCCCATCAAGTCGCTCGTCCGGGACGGACAGCTGTTCATCTACTACGCGGGCACCGACGGCGACGACGACCAGGCCCGCGCCGTCCCCGAAGGCGAGAACCCCCAGCGTGCCCGCCACTTCGCCGGCCGATTCCATGCAGGCTCGCACATCGGACCCTCGGACGGGGATCGGACCAAACTCGACGCCGATTGGATCCTCTACCCACCCGCCGACTAAGCCGACCCCGCGAACACGCCGCGGACCACGCCCTCGATCTCGTCCATCTCCGCCTTCGCCAGGCGCTGCCCGCTGGCCGACACCAGCAGCAGTGCGACGACCCCCACCGACCCCGCCAGCCCCGCCCACAGCCCGTGCATCGGGCGGTTCAGCGTCCACTCGGCGAACGCCCAGACCAGCCCCGCGCCCGCCACGGTGATCATCGCCAACGCCGCCAGCATGAATCCCGTCCACACCCCCGGGCTCGGGTTGAACCGCCCGTGCCCCCCACTGCCCCCGTCCGCGTGCCCGCACAGCTCGAAGGTCAGCCAGGGCGACCAAAAGTGCCGACGCTCACGCCCGATCGAGACCAGGAAATGCCCCCCCGTCCGACGGCATTCCAGCCCCCCCGCGTGCTCGCGCAGGACCGCCTCGAGCCGATCGGACCCTTCCTCGGCGTCAAGCCCGGTGCGTACCTCAAATGTCGGCCCAAGAACCACCTGTTTCATGATCTCGCCCCGCTCTGATCGATGCTCTTCGGTTACACTCCGCGTCCATGCGCCAGTATCTCAACATTCTCCGCCGCGTGCTCGCCGAGGGCACACCCTGCGACGACCGAACCGGTGTCGGCACCCTCTCTATCTTCGGGCACCAGTCCCGCTACATCCTCCACCCCCACTTCCCCGGCGCCCGCCAACGCGAGATCGAGACCGGCGAGCGGGCCGGCTTCCCAGCCCTGACCACCAAGAAACTCCACCTCCGCTCCATCGTCCACGAGCTGCTCTGGTTCCTGCGGGGCGACACCAACGCCCGCTCCCTCCAGGACGTCGGCGTCTCGATCTGGAACGACTGGGCCGACCCCGAGACCGGCGAGCTGGGCCCCGTCTACGGGCACCAATGGCGCTCCTGGTCCACCCGCCCGGGCCAGACCATCGATCAGATCGCCAACGTCGTTACCTCGCTCAAAGAGAGCCCCTGCTCGCGCCGCCACATCGTCACCGCCTGGAACCCCAGCGACGTGCCCGACATGGCCCTGCCCCCCTGCCACTGCCTCTTCCAGTTCCAGGTCCAACGCTCCACCGACGACGGCCCAGACTGGCTCAACTGCCAGCTCTACCAACGCTCGGCCGACCTCTTCCTGGGCGTCCCGTTCAACATCGCGTCCTACGCGCTGCTCACAATGATGATGGCCCAGGTCACCGGATACCGCCCCGGCGAGTTCATCCACACGCTCGGCGACGCCCACATCTACCTCAACCACCTTGCGCAGGTCAACGAGCAACTCAGCCGCACGCCCACCGCCCTGCCCACCATGCGCCTCAACCCCGACATCAACGACCTATTCGCGTTCACCTACGACGACCTCGAACTCCGGGACTACGAGCCCCAGGCGCACATCCGCGCCGAGGTCGCGGTGTGAGCGCCGGGCCCGACCCCGCCAGACCCAACCCCGCCCGCCCCATCGAGATCGTCCTCGTCGTCGCGGCCAGCGAGAACAACACCATCGGCAAGGACGGCGGGCTCCCCTGGACCCTCCCCGATGATCTCAAACACTTCAAACGCACCACCATCGGGCGACCCGTCGTCATGGGGCGCAAGACCTTCGACGAGATCGGGCGCAAGCCGCTGCCGGGCAGGCCCAACCTGGTGATCTCATCCACGCTCGATCCGTCCGAAGTCGACTCTGACCGCGTCACCATCCACAAATCGCTGCCCGACGCCATCGACCACGCCCGCGAACTGGTCAATCAATCGATCGCCGACGACTCAGAAACAACGCCCGAGATTTGCATCATCGGCGGCGGGCAGATCTACCGCCAAGCCCTCCCAATCGCCAACCACATCGTGCTGACCCGAGTCCACGCCGACATCGAGGGCGATACCACCTTCCCCTACATCCCCGTTCACATCTGGACCCTCGACCGCGCCGAACACCACGCAGCCGACGACAAACACGCGCACGCGTTCACCTTCGAGTGGTGGTCACGGAAGTAGCGCGTTCAGCTCTGTCGGCGTCTCCGGGCGAGGCCAAGCCCGCCCAGCCCCAGCAGCGCCGCTGCGGAAGGGGCCGGAGTGATGCGGATGACGCCCGATGAAAACAAGCTATCGTCATAGATCACGGGCTGATCGCTGAATGCGCCGCCCGTAACCGAGTACGAAAACGGGGCACCATCGGCGGTCGACGAGCTGTAGGTCAGGCTGCCTTCGGCGGAACCGGTGACCGTGAAACTCATGATCACGATGGGCGACCCGGCGGTAACCGGGGGGATCAGCGAAAACTGCGACGCGTTGATGCCCAGCACGTTACCACCCGAGGCGACGCCCTGGCCGTCAAAGCCGAGGGAGGCGTTGTTCCATGCGACCGCACCGACGTTGCTAACGCTCCATTGGATCGACGCGATCAGATCGATGTTGACCGACGACAGATACGCCCCGTCGGGCTGACCGGTGAACGACGCGGAGAGTGTCGCAGTGGCAGTCTCACCGATGCCGATGCTGGTCGAGTCGAAACTGAGATTGACCGACAGCGATTGTGCTATCGCGCCCGCCGAAAAACCCGCCAACGCAATGATGCACGCAGCCTTCATATCAACATCCTTTCGCGGCCACGCCGCGGCTCATCCGGAGCAGCTTGGAACCCAACAACGAATTGTCGTGCGCCTTCACCGCCGGCGACGACCCGCCAGCAAACCGCACACTCCGAGCATCCCCAACGCACCCGGCGTCGGCGTCCCGTTGAGCGTGTCGCTCGTGAACACATCCACGCCGTACGGCACGGGCTGGTCGCTGAACGCCGCCCCCGTCACGCTGAACGCGAACGGTGCACCGTCGACGACGCCAGCCTGGTACGAGATCGTGCCCGAGCCCACGCGGATCAGGCGGAACGTCGTGATCAGGATCGGGCTCCCGGCCGTCACCGGCGGGATCAGCGAGAACTGCGACGCGTTGATACCCAGCACGTCCGACCCGGACCCCACGCCCTGGCCGTCGAAGCCCAGCCCGGCGTTATTCCAGGCGACCGGGGCGACATCAACAACGTCGTACACGCCCGTCGAACTCGCGATCAGGTCGATGCCCACAGAGGACAGGTACGCCCCGTCGGGCTGACCCGTGAACGAAGCCGACACCGACGCGGTGACAATGCCCCCAATAACCGAATCCGTCGCGTCGAACGACAGATGGACCGACAACGACTGAGCGGTGACCCCGCTGGCCAACCCACCGAGCACCGTTACAAGAACTGCACGCTTCATACCAACCTCCTATGCCGGCAGACAGCCGGCTTGTTATCAATAAACCTGCCCTGTTCGCTCACCGACGACGACGCGTCGCCAGCAACCCGCCCAAGCCCAGCAGCCCCGCCACACCGGGCGACGGGATACCCGGAATGAAACCGCCGGTGAACGACTCGATGCCGTACGAGACCGGCTGATCGGAGAATGCACCGCCGGTCACCGAGAACATGAACGGCGCACCATCCGACACCTGAGGCGTCCACTGGATGCCCGCCTCTGATTGCCTGGTGACCGTAAAAGTCATGATCGCGATGGGCGAGCCGGCGGTGACCGGGGGGATCAGCGAGAACTGCGACGCGTCGATCCCAAGGATGTCCGATCCGGATGCAACGCCCTGACCATCGAAACCGAGGTTCGCGTTATTCCACGCGACCGCACCGACGTTGCTCACCGCAAACGCGTTCGAACTCGCGATCAGATCGATGTTTACCGAAGACAGATACGCCCCGTCGGGCTGACCCGTAAACGACGCGGAGAGCGTCGCGGTGGCGGTGCCACCAATAGATATGCTGAGCGAGTCGAATGACAGACTCACCGTCAGCGACTGGCCCGCGGCCGCCGTCGACAGACCCGCCAACGCCGCCACACCGATCGACTTCAATCCCATCGACTTCACACCGCCCATATCCGACCTCCTGTTCATATGCTCGGGCCAACAGATACCCGTACATACCGAGTATGCCCCAGGTCTGAGAACATACAAGTCAAAAAAACAACAACCCCAGCTTGCAAGCAGTCGGAGGCCGATGAAGTTAGTTTGCTCCAACCGAGGCCGATCTGCGCCCCCATGTCATATCCCGGTGGATCAGCGCCGACGCCGCCCGCCGACCAGACCACCCAGACCCAGGAGGGCCATCGCAGAAGGAGCCGGAATATTGATATTCAGGACATCCGATGAGAGCACGCTGTCATCGAAGGACACGGGCTGGTCGCTGAACGCACCGCCGGTCACCGAGTACGAGAACGGAGCGCCGTCTGCGGTCGCCGAGCTGTAGCTCAGGGCGCCCTCGGCGGTGCCCGTGACCGTGAAGCTCATGATCTGAATTGGCGAACCGGCCGTGACCGGGGGGATCAGCGAGAACTGCGACGCGTTGATGCCCAGCACGTCAGCTCCCGAAGCGACGCCCTGGCCGTCGAAGCCGAGCCCGGCGTTGTTCCACGCGACCGCACCGACTTTGCTGACCTGGACACTCGCCCCGTTCGCGATCAGATCGATATTGACCGACGACAGATAGGCCCCATCCGGCATCCCCGTAAACACAGCGGAAAGCGTGGCCGTCGCGGTCTCTCCGATGATGATCGCGGTCGCGTCGAAACTCATGCGGACGGTCAAGGACTGGCCCGCGGCCGCCGTCGCCAGACCCGCCAACGCCACCACACCAACCGACTTCACACCGCCCATGTCCGACCTCCTGTTCGTGCGCATGCCCGGGCCAACAGATACCCGCTCATCCGGAGTATGCCCCAGGTCTGGCAACGTGCAAGGCAAAAAACAACAACCCCCGCCTGCAAGCAAGCGGGGGCCGATGAAGTCAGTTCGGATCATCCAAAGGCCGATCTGCGCATCCGTCTTATCCCAGAGGGATCAGCGACGACGACGCCCGGCAACCAAGCCACCGAGACCCAGGAGGGCCATGGCGGAAGGGGCCGGGATGATGAACAGCGTGTCCGAGGTCATCACACCGTCGTCGTAGGACACGGGCTGGTCGCTGAACGCCCCGCCGGTCACCGAGTACGAGAACGGAGCGCCGTCTGCCGTCGACGAGCTGTAGGTCAGGGCACCATCGGTGATGGCGGTGACCGTGAAGGTCATGATCACGATGGGCGAGCCGGCGGTGACCGGGGGGATCAGCGAGAACTGCGACGCGTTGATGCCCAGCACGTCAGCGCCGTTGGCGACGCCCTGGCCGTCGAAGCCGAGCCCGGCGTTGTTCCAGGCGACCGCACCGACGTTGCCCGCGCTGACGATGGCACTGCTGGCGATCAGGTCGATGTTGACCGACGACAGGTAGGCACCATCGGGCTGACCCGTGAACGACGCCGACAGCGTCGCGGTGGTCGTATCACCAGGGGCGAGGCCGGTCACATCGAAACTCAGATGGACCGACAGCGACTGCGACTGCGCCATCGCCGAACTCGCAAGCCCGGCCACCACCACCACACCGATTGACTTGATACCGTTCATATCCAACCTCCATTTCGTGTGCATGCTCGGGCCAACAGATACCCGTTCATACCGAGAATACCCCAGGTCTGAATACTTGCAAGGCAAAAACAACAACCCCCGCTTGCAAGCAAGCGGGGGCTGATGAATCTTGGTCAGTTCAGCCGAGGCTGATCTGTGCCTTCGTGTCGTATCCCAGAGGGATTAGCGACGACGACGGCCGGCGACCAGACCACCGAGACCCAGGAGGGCCATGGCGGAGGGGGCCGGGGTGACCCGCAGCGTGCCCGAGGACAAAGCGCTGTCGTCGTAGGACACGGGCTGGTCGCTGAACGCGCCGCCGGTGACCGAGAACGAGAAGGGAGCACCGTCGGCGGTCGACGAGCTGTAGGTCAGGCTGCCTTCAGCGGTGCCGGTGACCGTGAAGCTCATGATCGCGATGGGCGAACCAGCGGTGACCGGGGGGATCAGCGAGAACTGCGACGCGTTGACGCCGAGCACGTCAGCACCCGAAGCGACGCCCTGGCCATCGAAGCCGAGGCCAGCGTTGTTCCAGGCGACCGCACCGACGTTGCCAGCGCTGACGAAGGCGCCGTTGGCGATCAGGTCGATGTTGACCGACGACAGGTAGGCGCCGTCGGGCTGACCGGTAAACGACGCGGAGAGCGTCGCGGTGGCGGTCTCGCCAATGGCGATGGCGGTCGCGTCGAACGACAGGTTGACGGACAGGGACTGCGCCGAAGCGACGGTGGTGAGGCCGGCAACGGCCATCAGAGCGATGCTCTTCATATCTATTCTCCTCAACTTGGAAACGAAACGGTGTACGGTGTACCGAAAGACCTTTGGAAACGAACTACTCGTTCCTGACCCAAGGAGAGCATACCCCCGCCTCCAGAATCGTGCAACCAGATTGTCCGCACCGAATGGGGAATTTGCACACGCCTGAGCACCGAACCGCCGACTCCGGGTGGTATGGACGCCGAATATAGGCCCATAGGCCCATTATTCGCCCCAAACAGCCCCAAAAAGACCGCCAGGCCAGACCGTTATCGGTCGCTCGGGACACCGTACCCGCCGCAGAATCAAGCTTCGCCGCCCGAATCAGCCCTCGGGCATGCGGAACGTACCGCGCTCCCGATCCTTCATAGGCCCGGGGAATCGCAGCGCCCGCCCGTGGGCGACCACCCACACGCCCGCCGGCAGCACCGACGCCGCGAAGATCGCCTCGGTCAGGTTCTGCAAGGCGTCGCTCCGCTTCATCTCGAACGGACGCATCGCACCCGTCAGGATCACCGGCACCCCTAGCCACCCCTCGGTCCGCTCGCGGATCAGCTCACCGCTCGTGCACAGCGTGTCCGTCCCGTGCAGCAACACGATCCCCTCGGCGTCCCCAGACGCCCGGTCCGGCCCGGCCACCAACTCCACCGCCTGGACCATCCGGTCCCGGTCGGCGTCGGTCATCTCCAGCGAATCCTTCTGCATCAGCTGGAGCGTGTTGACCACCGTGTCCTCGAGACGCAGCAGCCCCAGCATCTCCTGGACCACCGAAGCCCGGTTCGCCAGGGAGCCCGAGTGCTCGTCGTAGGTCTTTTCGATGGTCCCACCGGTCGAGATCAGGGTGATCCTTTGCATCGGAATAAGGTTATCCCGCCCCGAAGCCCGATCCATGACCCGGGGCCCGGGCGACGATCCGTTCGATCCGTCCGAGAACCCCGACCGTCCACCCCGGCCTGCCCGGCGGAGCCACGACCGAGATGCCCACCACCGACCTGACCACCGCATTCGAGTCCACCCATCAGCTCTTCCAGCAGGGACGCTACAAGCTGGCCCTGTCCCAGGCCGAGGTCGTCAACCGCCAGCGCCCCGGGCACGTCCCCTTCGTCGCCCTCCAGGTCGCATGCCTGCTCCGCATGGCCCGCACCGAGCAGGCGGCACGCCTCACGCGCCGCACCCTCCGCCACGTCGCCCACCCCTCCCACCGCTCCATGCTGATCTCCCAGCTGGTCGAGGCCCACACCCAGCTCAACAAGTTCGACGACGCCATCGAGATCGCCCGGGCCGAGCACGAAGCACGACCCGACGACGAGATCGTCGCGGGCTCCTACATCCACATCCTCCACCTGGCCGGACGCAAGCAAGAAGCCCTGGCCGCCGCCCGGGCCGCCATCGCCCGGGCCGAGCACCCCTCGCCCAAGCTCGGCGCCAACTACGCCGAGGTCGCCCTGCGGTCCGAGCACGCACCCCACGCCCTCGAGTACCTGCTCGCGGCGATGGAAACCGCCCAGGACGAGCCCGACGAGGCCCTCGCCTTCGCCCACACCCAGCTCGGGCACCTGCTCGACCGGGCCAAACGCTTCGACGAGGCCTTCGAGCACTTCCGCCTCGCTGGTGAACGCTCGCCCGTCGTCTACAGCGACCAGTCCCAGGGCGCCCGGGCCGACCGCACCATCGAAGCCTTCTCGCCCGACCGCTACACCGGGCTCGTGCGCCCGGCGCCCCGCAGCCCCACCCCGGTCTTTGTGGTCGGCATGCCCCGCTCGGGCACCACCCTGACCGAGCAGATCATCGACGCCCACCCCCGCTGCGCCGGCGCGGGCGAGCTGCATTTCATCAACGAGATCGTCCGCGACCTGATCGGCGACGAGGGCACCCTCAACGACGTCGCCCCCGACCGCATCGACCACGCCAGGCTTGCCCAGGCCGCCGAGAGCTACCGCGACTCCATCGCGGCCCTGGTCGCCCCGACCGACGGCTCGCCCGCACCCGAGTTCATCGTCGACAAAGCCCCCGGCAACTACTGGTACCTGGGCTTCATCGCCATGGCCTTCCCCGACGCCAGGGTCATCCACTGCCGACGCGACCCGCGTGACAACTGTCTGTCCTGCTTCTTCCAGGCCCTCCACGCCGCCCACTCCTACGCCTTCGACCTCAAGACCACAGGGCAGTACTACCGCCACTACGACCGGGTCATGAAGCACAACCGATCCATGAGCACGGACCCCAGCGTCGGGCTCAACATGCTCGAGATCGAGTACGAGGACACCGTGGGCGACCAGGAAGCCCAGACCCGCAAGATCCTCGATTTCATCGGCGTCGAGTTCGACGAAGCCTGCCTGCGATTCAACGAGACCGGGCGCGTCGCCCGAACCCTGTCCAACGATCAAGTCCGCCAGCCGATCTACAAGACCTCGACCAAGCGCTTCGAGCGCTACGCCGCCCACATCGGGCCCCTGCTCGAGGGTCTGGGAGACGTGGTCACCGAGTACGACGCCGCCCACCCCTAACCCAGACCGCAGCCCGCCCCCACCGAACCGCCCAGCCGATCCAGCCCACCCCGAGCGCCCGGCGCTCCCCGCAGGCGAACAATCCCACATGATCCCCGCACAGCCCAACACACCCGCCGCCAACCCACAACAGCAGCAGACCACACCCCAGCAGGTCTTCGAGATGGCCAAACGCCTGCTCTCGATGGGCGATGTCCACGAGGCGCTCCAGCACGCCTCGCTGCTCCGCGGGCACTTCCCCGACCAGACACCCATCCTCGCGATCCACGGCATCACCATGGCCGCCCTCGGCGCGCACGGCGTCGCGATCCCCGACCTCATTCGCGCCGCGGATGATTCGCAGAACGCACTCGACTCGGGCGACCCCGAGAACCCCAACCGCCCACGCATCGCCGACCAACTCCTGCGCGTCCTCACCGAGCTGGCCCGCTGCCACGCCGCGGCCAACGAGCCCAGCGAAGCCGACGCCGTGCTGGCCCGCGCCGACGCAGTCGACCCAGAAGCGCCCGAGGTCGTCCGCGCCCGCGTTGAGATCCTCTGCGCCCGCAACGAAACCGACGCCGCCCGGACCGCCCTCGAAGAAGCCGACGGGCTCGGGCTCGAAGAGCTCCCCTCCGCCCTCTGCGCCGGTGCCATCGCGCTGCACACGCCCGACGCCTCACACGACGCCTGCCACATCCTCGCACAGCGCCTCCGAGCCCTCGCCGACCGCGTCGGGCTCGACGCCGCGACCCAGATGCTCGTGCTGCGCCGAGCCGCGGCCCTCTTCGACCGCGCGGGCGAGCACGACGAAGCCTTCCGCGCCTCCACCCGCGCCGCCAACTTCACGCGCGGGCAATACGACGCCTCGGTCAACGCCCGCATGACCAACGCCATCATCGAAGCGTGGACCCCCGACGCGATGGGCAAAGTCAGCCGCCCCCAGCAAGACCACGCCGGGCGCATCTTCGTCATCGGCGCCCCGCACTCTGGCGCCGCCGAACTCGCCGTCGCCCTGGGCGAGCACCCCGAGATCGCCAACGCCGGGCCCGCCGAAGCGCTCACCCTGGCCGCCGCCCAGAAAGCCGGCGCCCAGCGCACCCCCTACCGCCCCGCCGTGCCCTCGCCCGAGAAGCTCCGACGCGACCAACTAGAAGGCGCCGCGGGCATCTACACACGCCTCATCGACGGCGCCGCCCACCCCAAGGGACGGTCGGCCACCGTTGATGCCTGCGCCCTGCAGACCCAGCTCCTCGGGCTGGCCGCACTGGCCCTGCCCAACGCCTCGTTCGTCTTCGTCCGGCGCGAGCCCGCCGCCAACCTACTCAGCGCCTACTTCAACGGCGTGCCCGGACACCATCCCTACACCAAGGAACTGCCCGCCCTGGCCGCGTACCTCCGCGACTTCGACCGCACCCTCGACCACTGGGAGGCGACGCTACCCGCGATCGGCGTCAACGTGGTCACGACCACCCGCGAAGCACTGGCCGCCGACCCCGCGGGCGAAGCGACACGTATCCTCAATACCTGCGGCTTCCCCGGCGCATCGATCACCGGCCCGCGCTTCCACGCCGAGCCCGCCGACCATCCCGACCGCTACGCCAAACGCCTCGAATCGGTCACCCCGCTCCTGCCCGAACCCAAAGCCTGACCCGGCACCCCATGCCCCACCGCTCCATCGATGACATCTTCGAATCGCTCGACCAGCCCGCCGAGCGCCCCGCCCACCCCGCGGCCCTTCCCGACGACGCGCTCCTCGCCCAGTGCCGAGTCGAGCACAAAACCTCCGGCGGGCCCGGCGGGCAGCACCGCAACCGCAACAAGAACGCCGTCTGGCTCACACACACTCCCACCGACCTCAGCGCCCACGCCTCCGAGCAACGCCGCACCGAGGACAACAAACGCATCGCGCTGCGCCGCCTCCGCCTCGAGCTAGCCGTCCACCACCGCGTCGCCGTCCCCGCGGGCGAGATCCGCTCGGACCTCTGGAAATCGCGCACCAAATCGACGAGGATCGTGCTCTCGCCCAAGCACAACGACTACCCGCCCATGCTCGCCGAGGCCCTCGATGTGCTCGACGCTGGCGGCTACGACCCGCGCCAAGCCGCGACCCGCCTGGGTGTTTCGCCCACCCAACTCATCCGCATGATCGCCGATCACCCCCCCGCCCTGGTCATGGTCAACGAGCGACGCGCCAGCCGCGGCGAGCACGAGCTGCGCGCCTGATCCAGATCTGCATCTCGGGCCCCTGAGCGACCGAGCATCTGGTATGCTGATGCCCACTCGAAAGGGGTCCCCCATGCTCAGAGCAGTCATCGCCGTCATCGGCGCTTACATCGTCATGTCCGTCGCGTTCGCCTTGATCCTGACCGTCGCGTTCTTCGCGCTCGGGACCGATCGCGCCTACCAGGCGGGCACATACAACATCTCGAACATCTGGATCGGCGTCTTGGCGGTCGCCGGCCTCGTCGCCGCACTGATCGGCGGCTTCGCCTGCGCCAAGTTCGCCAAAGCGGGCAGCAGCGCACCGATCGGGCTCTTCGCCCTCGTCTTCGTCGCGGGCGTGGCGACCGCGATCTATCTCGGCATCAAAGCCGATCCCGGCCCCCGCGCGGGCGACGTCTCGGTTTTCGATGCACCCAAACTCTCCGTCCAACCGACCTGGTACACCTGGGCCAGCATCCCGATCACATTGGCCGGCGTGTTCGTCGGCGCCAGCCTGGGCTGCAAGAAGAAAGCGACGTAACAACCCTCACGGGACTTCGATGCCCTCGCGCACCAACGCCTCGCGCAGCGGTGCAACGCGATCCCCAAAGCGCTTCCACCGCCCCACAGACCGATCCGAGATCGCGGCCGTCACCTGATCGCGTGAGATCGTCTGCACCACGCGGTCGTTCCGCTCGGGCGACAGACATCGCGCATCGAAGCCCAGCCCCGCGTGGTCGAGCATCCCGCGGATCACCGCCTCGGGCTCCCGGACCAGCTTCTCATAAGACACCTCGTGCATCGCGCCGCCCAGCGCCGCCTGTGCCGCGTCCAGCACACGCTCGGCCGACGCGAAGTACGCCGCGCAATCTCCAAGGTCGCACGCGTACTCGTGGTCCGGCCCGAGGGGCGAGGTGTAGCACGACACACACACGTCCATCGCGTCGCGCCTACACCGAACGATCCGCAGCCCGGGCAACGCACGCGCTGCTACCGAGAGCAAAAACAGATTCATCGGGTTCTTGTCGGTCAGCACCAACGCGCCCTCACGCGACGACTCGGCCAACAGATCCTCGATATACGCCCGCCCCTCCGCCGCCAGCGTCGCAGCGTCCACGCCGGGCGTGAACGCCCGCGCCGGGTCCTTGCACACGCGTCGCCACATCGCCGGCAGCGACTGCGACTCCCCGCACGCCCCCACCTCCGGGTGCGACGCGAAAATCTGCTCGATCAAACTCGTCCCCGACCGAGGCATGCCCACGATCAGCAGCACCCGGGGCCCGTCTCCCCCGCCCGCAGCGGGCTCCAACCCCTCGAGCCCCTCGATCGCCATCTCCGTCCGGCGCGCATGGGTCGCGCGGTCCAGGCGTGCCCCCATCGCCGTATTCGCACGCCAATACGCATCGAACGCCTCGCCATGCCGCCCCGCCGCCTCGAGGCACTGCCCGAGCGCCGCGTGCAGCGCGGACGAGCCGCCCCCCCTGACGATCACGCGCTCGAGCACACCGATCGCCGCCTCGGGCTCCTTCTTCCGTCGGCACAGACGCGCATACGTCGACGGGATCGACGGGTGCGGCGCCGACGAATCCAAGAACGGCGCGAGCACACGATCCGCTTCATCCAGACGCCCCGCGTCGATCAACGCGTCGGCCATCGCGCGGGCCGCCATCGGCTCGTCGGATTTGAGCGACAACGCCCGATCGAGCGCCGCGACCGCGCCCTCGGCATCACCCAGCCGGGCCCGGCATTCACCCAGCAGCGTCGAAGCCGCGACCGCAGGCCCCGGGGCCAGTTCCGCGCTCGCGGCAGTCTCCAACGCCGGCAACGCCTCGCGGGCCCGCCCGGCGCGCAGCGCCGTCTCGCCGTGCAGCAACGCGACCATCGGGCCGTCCGGCTTGGCCCGGTACAGCTGACGCGTCATCGCGGCCGCATCACGGAACCGCCCCTTCGAGAGCAGTTCTTGAGCCCGTTGTACAACCTGATTCGCAGTAAGCCGCATCCGCAACAGTACGCGTCGGGCAGTCAGTTGCCCAGCCTAATCAAGTACGTCTGCCCCGACGCCATGTACACCGAGCGGAAGCCCCGCCCCGGCTCCGATCGGACAAATCGGTCGAGCGCGAGCAATGCCCCAGCCAAACGGGGCGTGTGCCCCGCGTCTTCCACGATCATCATGCCCCCTACCGATATCAACGGCGCAAGACGGAACAGCGCTGCCTCCACAGCCTCACACATATCGACATCAATATTCGCCACCGCGATTGGCCCGAGACCCTCTGGCAACGGATCCGAGATGATGTTGTTCCGCAAGACGTCTACCCGCTCCAACCCGCCGGAGCAGTCGCCAACGAACGAACGGACCCCTTCGATACTCGTATCGGTGTGGGTCCCCTTCCAGAACGCGTCCGGGCTCTCCGCAGCCTCTTCATAGCTAAAACCGTCATAGAGATCGAGAAGGAAAGACCGCCGATCGATGCCAGCCTCTCGCATGTACCGGATCGCACATCGTGCGCTGCGCCCCTGATAGACCCCCACCTCCACGTACGAGCCTTCTACGCTACGAGTTGATTCCAGCGCTTGAAGCAGCCCCTCGAGGTCGCCCAACTCGAACATCCGTTTCTCGACAGCCGCCTCGGACAACAGCACACGATGGGCCGCGTCGTTCCTGTGGTAGTAGCGCGCGACGGGTGCTTGCGCATTCGGAGCTTCGTACCAAGAGTTCGGTCGCTCAACGATCCGGCGCAGGACTCTCAACAGCGCGTCGTCCGATTGGAACACACAGAGATACACCCGCGGCGCCTCGCCCGCCAACGCCTCATCGAGCGACGACGCGTGATGCACGCCCTCGCAACCCTCGGGCATCGGCAGATCTCCCACAAACCACACCGGCACCCCCGGGTGACGTGACCGCGCCGACGCGAGACCCTCGAGCACCGCATTCGCACCCCAACGAACCGTCCTCAGTTCCTCCGAGTTGTGGAACTGCATCCGTGCCATCCGCCTGTGCCGATCGTGTGAGCGGCACAAATCCCAAAACACGCGGTCGTCCGTCCCCGCCTCAGGCGCATCCACTTGGTTCGCCCACATCATGGCCGGCTTGGGCCATAACTCCCACACCGGCCTTACCCCAGGCCCTCTGACCGGATCCTGGCTGCCCGTACGCCCAGAATCAGCCGAGTCAGGCGTCGCTTCGGCAGTAATCGCATCGGTCGACTTTGAACCCACAGCATCGCCCCCCAGCGCTGTCGGCGTGCCACGAACGGACACAAAAACCCCCGCCGACCAGAGTCACATCGGGCGAGGGCTTCGTTTGTCTGCAAGTTCCGAGTCCGCCAGACGCCCAGGCTCAGCGGCGCCGACGGGCGCCCAAGAGGCCCAACCCCGCGAACGCCGCGAACGACCCCGGCGCCGGAACCACATTGAACGACAGCGACACGCGGGTCAGGTCCTCGCCGGTCTGCTGGACCCACAGGGCGTACTCGCCCGGGCCGAGCGTGGGGCCGAACGAGCCGGCCAGCGCAGGCAGCAGGTCGCTACCAACCTGGGAAGGGTCGGCGATCACAAACCCAGACAGCGGCGTGGGGTCCGGTGACGCGGGATCGACGGTGACCTGGGGGCCGATCTGCATGGCGATAAACGACGTGGCATCGAAACCGCCAGCCGGGTTGGTCGTCGAGACCAGCGTAACGGCGTCGAGGGTCAGCCCAATTCCAACAGTGACCGTGAAGTAGTCGAGATCGCCGTTGGGCCCGTCCGAGTCGATGACGTCCATGGTGAACGAGTTGACGCCCAGCCCGAGCACAAAGGTGCTGGGGTTGGTGCGGTCGTTGGACAAGTCGCCGTCGACACCCTCGTCGAAGATAACGCTGGCGTGGGCGGCGGGGGCGAGTACGGCAAGGGCGATGATCGAGCGGATGGTCATGGGGTCTCTCCTGTATTGACATATACCGGCGGGGTCGGTGTCGGGCTGAACCCTCTGTGGCTCACGCCCGCATGAAACGTACCTGCGCTTCGGGCGGGGTACGAGCCAACTCTTCGGTTGGATGCGGGGAATACAGGGGATGGCGGTGTCCGCTATCTGCGCGGCGGCACGAAGCCCCAGGCAGAGCGCTAGGGTCCAATGCCGGTCGCCGGGGTGGCGGCTGGGGGTGGGGACCGCAAACAATGGAGGAGCGTCATGCTCGATCAGCTGATTCAGCAGGTGTTGGGGGACAAGAAGTCGGACCTGGTCTCGATGTTGACCGGAAAACTGGGCGTCGATGACGGGCAGGCCGGGGGGTTCCTGGAATCGCTCGTGCCCCAGGTCATGTCGATGCTCAAGGGCGGCAAGCTCGATATCGCCAGCCTGCTGGGCGGGAACACCAAATCTCTCAAGCAGGGGCTCGACCTGGACTCGCTCGGCGGCCTGCTGGGCGGCGGGCGTGACAAGGCCGAGTCGGCCGTGGACACCATCGCCGAACCGCTCGGCAAGCAGCTCGACGGGATGGACCTATCCAGCGTGATGGGGATGCTCGACGACGGCAAAGAGGGCGGGCTCGACGACATGGTCCGCAAGGCCGGCGGCGGTCTGCTCGGCAAAGTGTTCGGGAAGTAGAGCCAGGGCAACACCGACACACCGACCACACGAGAACGCCCGGCTCGCCCGGGCGTTCTTTTCTGCGCACAGTGTGTGAGGGGGGGCATGTACAGGTAACAGCGCACAAGCGCGGTGGAACGGGGCGGGTGTGCAAGGCGGGGGGAGGGCCGCAGCGTCAGAGGATACTGCCGAGCAAGCAAAGCCCGCAGAGAGCCAGAATCATGGCAGAGAGCATGACCGCAACGCGAGCGTGGGTGCGGGGGCGGGGGTGAGCGGGGAGAAGGAGCGCGATCAAGCCGAGGACGAACGCGACGAGCGCTCCGAGGAAGGCGACGCCGAGGGCGATCGGGAACGCTCGCAACACCGCTGACCGGGGCTCAGACTCGGAGAGGTCCGGGTTGATCCGTGTCGCGACGATCAAGGCGAGGAAGGCTGCGCTGTACAGGAGGGAGGATCCGAGCGAGAGCCAGAATGCGACGCCCGCAACGGCGGACGGTTTTGTGGATTTCGCGAAGCGGACTTTGATGAGCATGGCGGGCGATTCGTCCTGTGGGGCAGCGATGCAAGGGCTCATCGGGGTATGTACAGGTACCAGCGCACGGATGTAGATATCGAGGCAAACAATCTGGCGTCCCAGGGATAGGTCGAGATATTGCGGCCTTACATTCCCAGCTTCCAACCAGAGGTACTAGCGCTACCGCCCTGACAGCTCGGACAAAGCCTCAGGTGAATGTCACTGCCGTTACTCGCGTAATTACAACCACAATCGCCGCAAGCAACTTGATACAAGTACTGCCCATGATCGGTCCCAGGCAATCCCAGATGACGGACAGTATTCTGCTGATTCCGATTCACATAGCCTGGAGTTGTGGTCCCCTTGGATTCCTTCACAGCATTCCTATCAAGCACTGAGGGCCAGCAGAATCACTCGACATCAGGAACCACCAACCTGCTCGTACGCACGCATGACCCAGTCTTTAGCGGCTTCGACGTCTTCCTCTCCATTGATCGTTAGTTCAAAGTCACCCGTTCCATAGTGACCGATGTTTGTCACGTCGCGAGCATTACTCGGGAGCGCATCGAATCCGGCAGGGTTGAGTTTTAGAATCAGATATATCTTGTGTTGTTTGACTTCCAAGCAAACGAGATTCTGAGTTGTCTTATACGCGATATAAAGTTTTTTAGGATTCTCTTCGACACTATCGTCAATCGACAACAAGAACTCTCTTATCAAATCAAGAGCGGGTCGAATCCCCTCAGAAGCATAGTCAAGATGTTCTTCTATTGTGTAGATCGCTGTCGCACGAGTAACTGCTGCTTTCCTTCCAGCCTCTACCATGACCGGATTTTTCACGCCCGTTACTGATCCAGCAATCGATGGCTCCGACACCTGCGCAGTCGACCGCCTAAAGACCTCTTCGATGTAGAACGACCCGTCATCGTACAGACGGTACTGCCACAGCTCGATGTTTGCCCCCATCACCTGTGCCGCATGGAGGTCATACTTCTTGTATCCTGGCGCTAAGCAGATTACCCGGATGTCACTCCAATCGACCTCGACATTAAGGCCCAACTGCTTGTTAACAGCGATCTGAAAATCGCCGCGATGGTCGACAATCCAATTCAGATAGTAAAGACCTTGATTTAGTAGCTCTGATGATTCAACTTTCTTGTACTCGAGAATGACCGGATTCGAATCTTCGGAGAGTGCAAGAGTGTCGATTCTCCCCGCGTGAGTGGCCCCGGTCGAGTACTCCGATGCGACGAATCGGCAATTAAACACCGTTCCGAGATTGGCCTCAACCAGCTTCTGAAGGTCTCGCTCCAATTCGAAGTTCGTTGGCTTGCACAGGCCGAGCCTGTCGTTGTTGATTCTAAATAGTGCCAAAGTCGCCTCCTCGATTAACTGGGCTCCAAAGGCAGCGGATCAATACTCTTCGCAAACCTCACCCCATGTGCTTTACGATGTCTTCGCCGAACTCCGAGCATTTGCGGAGGGCGGCGTCGCCCATCAGGCGTTTGAAGTCGTAGGGTACCGCCTTGGCACTGATCGCGCCCTCGATGCCTTTGACGATGAGGTCGGCGGCGTCGCTCCAGACGGTGATGAGGGCGGCACCCGGGCCCGGTCGTGCCTGCCGCGAGAAGGCCCGGGACCAACCTGACCGCGAAGATGTTCGGGAAGTGCTCGCCCGGAGAGCCGCCCCACGCCGTTTTCGGCTGGCAAAGCCCGAAAACATGCGCAAACTAGAGGGCGCCACCCGATCGGGGTGGCTCTGTGTTCAACGCACGCTCAAGGGGACCGCAATGGATATGACACGCATCGGGATCATCGCGGCGGCGATCGCCGGCTCGGGCTCGGCCCTGCACGCCGGGGTTGTCGCCGACTCGCTCGCAGACTTCACGTTCGCGGCCAACGACGGGATCGGCGCAGACGGCGCCGCCGTCACCCCCGGCAGCGCGGCCGACGCGGCACAGCAGGGCCACTCCGACTCGAGCGGATCGGGCACCTGGCTCTACGGCTACGGACGCTCCGGCGACGGCCAGGCGTTCGGCGGGGGCTTCCCGCTCCTGGACTTCTGGGACGGTGACTCCTGGGGCACGCCCGGGGGCGGGCCGGCGATCGTGAGCGCGGGAGGTCAGGCCCCCGCCGGGTCGACCATCAACGCCAACCCGATGACGTACCGACGCTGGACGAGCAACGGGGCGAACGCCGGCGATCTACTGACGGTCGAGGTCCGCGTGACCCTGACCAGCCCGCTGAGCGATGGGGTCACGCTGGTGCTCAACTCCAGCGCAGCTGCGGCCCAGGAGGCGCTGATCACGCCGTCCATGGTGGGCCAGGAGCAGGTCTTCACGCTCGACTTCACCGACGCCGACAACACGTGGGTGCTCGTGGGGCTCAACCCATTGGGCATCAACGGGCCGAGTGTCTCCGACTTCTTCAACGACGGCGTGCGGATCCAGGTGACCATCGTGCCGGGTATCGGGAGCGGGCTCGTGCTGTTGGGCGGCTTGGTTGCCGGTATGCGTCGGCGCCGGTAATGCCAAGGCCAGCGGAACACTGAACAACTGATGATCGCTGTGAGGACGCCCGGTTCGGCCGGGCGTTCCTTTGTGCGCGCCGGTCGTGCGGGGGGCGGGGGCTATTTGGTGCGGACGTCGGCGCCGGTCTCGGCGAAGGCCTTGAAGTTCTTGAGGTACTTCATGTTCTGGGCCCGGAACATCCAGGGCATGAGCACGCCCATGACCTTGAGGGGTGCGCTGGAGAACCGGTAGTCGCAAGTGCTCTCCCAGCGGGTGGTGCCGGGGGCTGGTTCGGTGAAGCGGTTCTCGAGGGTGTTCATGCCGCCTTGCCATTCGTAAGTCGCGTCGAAGGACTCGGGAGGCTCGCGCCGGGTGATGGTCTCGGTGAGTTCCATCGGCTTCTTGCCCAGGAGGTAGGCGAGGGTGGCGGTGGAGCCGGGCTGGCGTTGGTCGCCGGTGCGCTGCTGGTAGGACTGGAAGCCGTTCTGCCAGAACGCGAGGGTGCTGGGGTCCTCGAAGATTTCGAGGACTCGGTCGCGTGGAAGATCGATGTCGATCGAGACGGTGTAGGCCTTCATGGTCGGCTCCTCGGAGTTCTGCCGCTCGGCACAACAGCCCGTTCAATCGACCGGATCGCCCTCCTCGACTGGAAAGAATTTTTGCAGATCCCACGGATCGCCAGTGTTCCCCTCGTTCAGGACGATCCTCAGTTTGGGCTTGAGTTTCTCGAAGATCTTTGTCTTGTTCGGGTCGGCTTCGGGCAACCTGGATGCACCATCCGCGATGCTCCAGAACAGAACATAGTCCGTCGGGCGGTCGATGAGACCATCGTCATCGAGCAGGTCCAATAGATGCCCGGACAGCGTGCGTGCGAGTTCGGTCTCCAGGAGTGAATCCTCTACCAAGCCGAGATTCACCTTCTCATACTCATCGACAACGCGGAGCAACTTCGCGACACCGGCGGCTGTGATCACCGGTGTATCAATATTCTGCCAAAGGGCGTGGATGCGACTCCGCGCCTCTTGAAGATCCGTCGGTACCTGCACGATTCCTGAGCACAGGCCAAGATAAAACCTATCCAACTCGGCCAATGTGAACTTGACAATCGGATTCTCTTTCGCTGTGTCGAGCGCAATCTGCGCTACCACCCGATCATCTGCCAAGGCCGCGCCCGCTGCCACATCTGTGATATACAACGCACGATCGGATGATGACACGGAATCATCAAGCAACTGATCACCCACAACCGAGAATGCCTCTGGATACACGTCCGGCCGCATGACGACCGGCATCACGATTGTGAAGTACTCTCGCGCATCGTCATGGTACTGATCAGGGTCGATCGAATCCGCTAGCTCGATAAACGCGCGATTCCGCCGGTAGATCAGCAGTTCAAACAACCAGTCTGGTGCATCGCCCTCGTCCTCGTCCGCATCCGTATCACCCTCACCGTCTGATACCGGCCCGAGACCCGCGCTGCCCTTATCTGTACTCGACCGCACTCTTTGCAGCACTGTCTGGAGTTCTAACTTCGCGTCTGCCAACTCATCCCTCGCCCGCCGCGCCGTTCGTTCAACGCTGTTTACTTGCGTCTCTACGTACTGTTTCACGTCTACGTATCTACTGTCCAAGACCTGCATTCGGTTGGCCGATCGCGAATCGATCTCAGTGGTCGCGGCTTGGGATCTCGAATCGATCTGCGACATCGCAGATTCCGCGGCGATACTCAGTCTGCCGACAACAGATGCGTACTGGGTTTCGAGCAGTTCGCCACTCTTTGACCGCCTCGATTCAGCGGCCGCGACAGCTGCCCTACGCTGCTCCTCATGGAGGTCCTTCGTGGCCAGCCTGAGATCTGCGAGCTGCTTGCCCGCCAACTCCAAGATGCTCTGATGGGCTGTCGTCGAGGCTGCTAGGACGCGGCTGTCTTCATCTCGCGCCAGATCCTGGAACTGATTCCTCTCGGTATTAGATAGCTCCCGAAAATCTGCGACGAGTTGGTGGACGCGGCTCTCAACGACCTCGAGTTCGCCAAAGCGACTTTCGATCTTCTCGTCGACCTTGTTCTCAGCATGCTTCATTACCAAGCTCTCGGTGACACCGTCCAACTGCTGGTAACCCAGCAGCCCTAGGATCGTGAGCGCGATGGGCCCCACTATTATCAGCACTTTGCCCATACTCTTGAGCTGCGAAACGGCAGCCGCCGACACGTGGTCCTCCGCGGCTTGCTTGATGTGACTCGCTATCTCTTCTTTGTGCCTCGCTGCCTCTTCTTTGCAAGTGCACTTGGTCTCTTCGAATAGTTCGGCCCGGATGTGCTTGAGCCGCGCCTCGAACGCACGGTCGACCTGATGGACAGCATCGATCACGTCTTCAACATCGAGTTTCGGTTTTTCGTTCGCCATCGCCGTCCCCTGCGTGAGTAACTCTGCGGTGTGTCGACGTACTAACACCGATTCGACACCAGATTAAGGACCACGACCCAATGGGGCAAGAACCTAATGTCGCTTTTGACCAGCTGGACTATGCCCCGCCTCACACAACATTGGGTGCCGCAGCCGCCTGCGAGGCCCGGCGCGGGCTGCATCGTCTGGAGGCGTGTGAGAACGCTCAGTTGCGGCGACGAATTGGGTTCTGGGAAGTCGGCTGGTACTCTGGCCGGGAACGCTTGGGTCAGGTTCGGCGGCGGCGGGGGGCGAGGAGGCAGGCGAGGGGGGCCAGGGCCAGGGTGGACGGGGCGGGGATGACCAGTTGGATGCCGTTGGCCCAGGGATCGTTGCTGGCCGCGACGGCGACCGAGAGGGTGCCGTCGATGACCTCGACGGTGTGGTATGCGTGGGTCTGCCCGAGGACGAGCGAGCCTGACCAGCCTTGGGTGAGGAACTGGGTGGTCGAGGCGTCGCTGTTGAGTGTGACTTCGGGGGTGAGCGAACTCCCTGTGGAGATGACGTAGGTCCAGACTTCGTAGGTGGCGTTCTGGAGGCCGGTGAAGGTCATGACGATCGGGGAGCCGTGGCTGATGAGGCGGGTGTTGGCGAGGCCGTTGACGTCTGCGTCGATGGTGGAGACTCGGATGTGCTGCACGTTGACGAATCCGGTGACGGTGAGCGACGCGCCGGTGGCGTTGCCGGCGAGGTTGGTGAGGGCGTGGCTGGCGCCTGGTTCTTCGGGGTAGATGTTCCAGATGCCGGCGCTGCCTTGTGCGCCGAAGTCGGAGGGCAGGAGTTCGCCGCTGGCGGCGAGGTCGATGTTGAGGGATTGGGCGGACGTGGCGGTGGCGATGGCCGCGATGGCGGCGGTGGAGAGTACGGGGTGCATGGTGTGGATCCTGTGTCCCTGTGTGTGTGGGGCCCGCGCGGGGGGTTGGGGAGCGCGTGGGCGGGGGCGTCGTCGGTTCGCCCGATGCAATAGGGGGCACGAATGGGGTTGGTGCCACTTGGGTTGTGATTATTTTGTTGTCACGAGTTGCTTGGTGTTGGTTTTTGGGTGGGTGGGCGTGTTGGTCGTCGTCCCCCGCTGAGCTGCTGCGCGGGGTGCGTTGGCGGGGCTTGGTGTGGTCGGGGGCGGACGGGGAGAGGCGGAGGAGGGTGGTGGTGGCTTTGCGGACGCAGTCGGCGTCGCGGGTGGTTTGGATGGGGATGGTGGTGATGTCGGCCAGGCGGGCGAGGGCGTTGGCGTGGACTTGGCGGGTGTGGTGGGTTGCTCGGGCGGCGTGGAGGGCGGCCGTGCGTTCGAGGGCGTGCTGGAAGCGCGGGGAGGCGACGACGGCGTGGAGCTGGTCGAGGTTGAGCTGGTAGGTGTCGCAGAGGGCGAGGTCTGGGACGGCCGGGTTGATGAAGTCGAGGAAGAGGGCGTTGAAGTTGGCGTCGGTTAGTTCGGTTGGATCGGTCGGTTCGGTGTGTGTGTGCTGTTCCATGTCGCGAGTTTGACGCGGCGGGGCGGGGATGCAAGGGCTGCTGGGGGTATGTACAGGAAACAGCGCACGGATGCGGTAGATGCAACCAAAATCAGTCCGCTTGAACTCGAATCTACCGTTACGACCTTGTTGCACCCAACGTGATCTTGGCACCAGTCAGGAACTCGCGGAACTGAGCGCACGCCACCCCGATATCCTCACAAACACTAGGGATTTTTACTTTCGTCGATTTGTCGTCCGAACCTTCGTAGGTTACAACAGTGGCGTCATCAACTGCGGCTGTGGCAATCATCCAAGGATCGCCACCCGAGCGCCCCTTGCCCTGACCAACGAGCTTTGGATGGGACTTCATGATGTTTCGGACTTCTTCCTGCACGTCTTCTGTTGGCTCACGAAGTCGCTTCTTCCGCTCTGCAACCCAGCGGTGGACTTCGTCATCAAACCGCTTGGTTTCATGAAAAACCTCATCCGGCACTATGATCTCGCCACTTTCCCACATCTCATCGATGATCTCCCACAACTGCGAGGCGACCACAGGCGGGTAGTGTCGGTTCCAAGGCTCTAGCAGTGCACTGGTATCAAAACACCACGCCATCAGGAAGCCTCCTTTATGGAAGCCATCATCCTATCGAAGTTGTTCAACTTGACACCCGTCAGACTAGACAGATGACCTCCGAGAATAGATCGCCTTGCATAAGCATCAGCCGCCAGAGCCAAGAACTTCTTGCCAATTCTATATGGCTCTGCTACGTAGTAGTTTCCACCTGTTTTTTCAGCCCCATCTTTACTCTTGAGTGCCTCACGCGTGTACTCAAACACGCTCAAATAGTGGTCTTCTGTAATCGACCCCTTCTGGCGGAGGCGGGTTGCAACCGCCAACGGACTAACTCCCAATTGTGATGCCATATCTCGAACCTGACCAGCCACACCGGTTGATGTATTGAACCCGACCAAAACTGCCTTCAGCCTTTCTTCCGGCAGCAAGGCGTGTGAGGCGAACCGATCGCAGAATCGTTCAATCTTACCAACTTGAGATCTAGCACTTGGCAAAGGCGAAACAGAAATCGCAGAGCCACCTAAGAGAAGATGGCCGAACTCATGCAAAAGCGTAAACAATCGACCAGCTAGTGAATCTTTCGCGTTTACAAAAACAAATGGCGCTATATCGTCCACCAACGCGAACCCTCGCGCATCGTCGACAGTAACTTTCCCTCGCCCAGATGTTTGAGTGACAAAAACACCGGCAGATTCCACGGCTGTCACCCACATATTCAGCCGTTTTCGCGAATCAGAAAATGTATCAGTAAACCCGTCGAGCAGAAAGTCGCGCATCTCTTCAGCAACGACTGCTGGCTTGTCGTTTAGTGAATACTTGCCGACATAATCAAGAGGCTCAAAACCTTCGTTGCTGAGATACTCCTTGGCCCACTCTTGCCGCTCGCGGAGTTGCGCAATCAAAAGCTGTGCGTCGGGAGACAGGTTGCCACCAACGCCCTCTGCAATCGTGCGGAATCGCTTGATGACACTGAAGTTCTTTGGAGGCTCCTCAAGGTAGAACACTGCTAGAGGGCGCCCAAATGCCTCTGCCAAGAGCCTTGCTTGGCGAATCGACGGAGACGCGTCCCCCGCTTCCCAACTTGAAACGCGATCTTTGCTCGTACCCGCTTTCTTAGCAGCATTTGCCCTCGACATACCGATGGATTCACGTGCCCACTTGAGCATCGCTGGATTGACATCTGCAACGATGCTCACGGCACTAGCCCTGCGTTGGATACAACCGAATGCATGCTCACCCCATGTGCTTGACGATGTCTTCGCCGAACTCCGAGCATTTGCGGAGGGTGGCGCCGTCCATCAGGCGTTCGAAGTCGTAGGTTACCGTCTTGGCCGTGATCGCGCCCTCGATGCCTTTGACGATGAGATCGGCGGCGTCGTTCCAGCCCATGTGGCGGAGCATGAGCTCGCCTGAGAGGATGACGGAGCCGGGGTTGACCTTGTCTTGGCCGGCGTATTTGGGGGCGGTGCCGTGGGTGGCTTCGAAGATGGCGTGGCCGGTGTCGTAGTTGATGTTGGCGCCGGGTGCGATGCCGATGCCTCCGACGCAGGCGGCGAGGGCGTCGGAGATGTAGTCGCCGTTGAGGTTCATGGTGGCGACGACGTCGTATTCGGCGGGGCGGGTGAGGATCTGTTGGAGGAAGGCGTCGGCGATGACATCCTTGATGATGAGGTCGTTGGGGATTGGGGATTGGGCACCGGGGATTGGGGTGCCGGCTTTGATGACGTGCCAGGGGCCGCCGTCCAAGGGGGTGGCGCCGAAGTGCTCGCGTGCGACCTCGTAGCCCCATTGCATGAAGGCGCCCTCGGTGTACTTCATGATGTTGCCCTTGTGGACAAGGGTGACGGAGTCGCGGTCGTGGTCGATGGCGTATTGGATGGCGGCGCGGACGATTCGTTCGGTGCCTTGCTGGGAGACGGGCTTGATGCCGAGGCCCACAGAGTCGGGGAAGCGGATCTTGCCGAATCGGTCGGGGAAGGTGTCTTTGAGGAGTTGCTTGAAGGTGGTGTTGTCTTCGGTGCCGTGCTCGAACTCGATGCCGGCGTAGATGTCTTCGGTGTTCTCGCGGAAGATGACCATGTTGGTGTCTTGGGGGCGTTTGACGGGGCTGGGGACGCCCGCGAAGTAGCGGACGGGTCGGAGGCAGGTGTAGAGGTCGAGGATCTGGCGGAGTGCGACGTTGAGTGAGCGGATGCCGCCGCCGGTCGGGGTGGTGAGGGGTCCCTTGATGCCGACGAGGTAGGTCTTGAAGTCTTCGAGTGTTTGTGCGGGGAGCCACTCGCCGGTCTGGGTGTGGGCCTTGCCGCCGGCGAGTGTTTCGTGCCAGGTGATCTTCTTCTCGCCGTTGTAGGCCTTCTCGATGGAGGCGTCGAAGACCTTGACGGCGGCGTTCCAGATGTCGGGGCCGATGCCGTCGCCCTCGATGAAGGGGACGATGGGGTTGGCGGGGACGCTGAGGCCCTGATCGGTCATGGTGATGGGGGCGGCGGCGGTGGTGGTCATCTGGGTGGCTCCGTGTCAAATACGGCCCGAATCAGCCGTAGAAGGGGGGTGTGATGCGTGGATGGGATAGTAGGCGGGGGCGTGAAAAGCGGCGTCGGGGGCGGGGCGTGCTCAAGGGGGCGGAGCAGGGGCGATGGGCGGGTGGTTGGTGCTGGGGGCGTGACAAACGCGTTGCAGGCGGCGGCGGCAAAGGGCTGTAATCTATGGGTATGCGGCGGTCGCACCCGAGGATCAGGAAGACGGTGAAGTGGAGCGGCGCTATCGCTGCGGTGCTGCTGCTTGTCGCGTGGGGGGCGAGCGAGGTTCGGTGGTTCAACGTCGAGACGACGAACTGGACTTTTCACTTGGCACGCGGCGAGGTGATCGTTGTTCGCCACGTGGCGTTGTCCTATCGCGCACCGCCCGGTTGGTACTCCGGCGACTACGACCTCTATCGGGTGGATCGGAGATGGCGGGTTCAGGCTTGGGATACGTCGGGCGGAACGATGCCGCTCCCGTTCAATCGTGTTCGCGGGCCGCTTTGGATGCCGACGGTCGTTGCGCTGCTGTGCGCGGGTGTCGCGTGGCGGTGTGGGCGGCGTGCCCGCCTACGCGATCGCGGGCGAGTCTGCCGCGAGTGCGGGTACGATCGCGCGGGGCTCGCGGAGGGGAGCGGCTGTCCGGAATGCAATGCGCTACCACCGGCACGGTCGGAGTGATGACCATGCACGCTCGATGATCCATACCCTCAGGCGTGGGCTGGGCGGACGCACCCGGAGTCGGGGCGGGCGGGTATGTTGTGCGGGCGATCGGGGGGTTGAGGAGGCTGGCGGATGCATGCGATGTGGCTTGGTGTGTTGGTGCTGGTTGCGGGTGCATGCGGGCCTGGGCCTGACAGGGCGGTGCAGAAGGGCGGTGCGGGGCTAGAGCAGGCTCGGGAGACCACGGCGGCCGAGCGGCTCGAGACGGATGTGACGCTGCTGGCGACGACGTACGCGGATCGGAATGTGTCTGACCCCGAGACGCTGGAGGCGGCGGGGGTGATGCTCGAGCGGGCGCTGGTCGGCATGGGCTATGAGCCCGAGCGGGAGGCGTTCGAACTCGGGGATGCGGGGATTGTTTTTAACATCGTTGTTGAGATACCGGGCGAGAGTGATGACATCGTGGTGGTCGGGGCGCACTATGACGCGGCGGAGGGGACTCCGGGCGCGGACGACAACGCGTCGGGGGTGGCGGGCGTGCTGGAGTTGGCGCGGCGGTTTGCGGATCGGGAAGGGTCGCTTGAGCGGACGCTGCGGATCGTGTTCTTTACGACGGAGGAGCCGCCCCACTTCCGGATGGGGACGATGGGGAGCCTGGTGCACGCCCGGGCGTCGGCGGAACGTGGAGATGCGATCGCGGCGATGATCTCGGTGGAGATGATCGGGTACTTCGATGACGAGCCCGGGTCGCAGCGGTATCCGGCGATGCCGGGGGTGAAGGCGGCGGAGGGCTTGCCGGATGTGGGCGACTTCATCGGCTTGGTGACGCGGCTGGAGGACGGCGAACTGCTCGAGCGGATCGTCGAGACCATGCGGGCTGATGAGCGGCTGGCGGTGATGTCGATGGCCCTGCCGGGATACATCTCGGGTGTGGGCTGGTCGGACCATTGGTCGTTCTGGCAGGCGGGGTATCCGGCGGTGATGGTGACCGACACGGCGTTCGCGCGGAACCCGAACTATCACCAGGCGACGGACACGCCCGGGACGCTGGACTACGAGCGGATGGCGCTTGTTGTGGATGGGATCGAGCGGGCGGTGATGGATTTGCTAGGTACGTCGGCGCTGGAACCATAAGGGCGGGGCGTGCGGAACGTTGTTGCATGGACGACGACCGGATGTGTTCACAGCGCGAGGAACGCGGCGCGGGCTGTGTTGCGAACGATCGGCAATGCGTGAGCTGCGGGTATGAGCTTGACGGGCAGGTGGTGTACTTCATCGCCGATATCGACGTGGCGCTGGTCCGCTGCCCGGAGTGCGGGCTCCAGCAGCCTGTCGGGCCAGGACTGGTGTCTGCCCGTCGAGCACGAAACGTCGCACAGAACGGACTGATCACCTGGCTCGGCTTGGTCACGATCGTTGTTGTGGGGCTCGCGTTCGCGATCGGTGGGCTGGCCCGATCCATCGGGTACGCCGCCAGTGTTCCCCTTGGCGAGTGGATCGGACGCGAGAGCCCGCACAGCGGTTCGAAGCGGTATTGGGTGGGTGACCTTTGGTGGGAGCGCACGGGCAGGCCGAGGCTGATCGCCTCTGGGAGAGATCCGTGGGGCATGGTCGATTGGACTGTCTGCGCAGACTTGGTCAGGGCGATCCCGATCGGGATCATCGGTGGCGTCGTGTATCACGCGGTCTTTTTGCACGCGACACGCAGGGGGCACACGTTCGCGAAGTGCGCGATCGTGCTGGTTTCGCTGGCAGGATTGATCGGGTATACGGCGCTCACAGACCATGCCATCGTGGTTCGAGACAACCGGGCGATCGATCTGGCGATGGTCGAGACCGGGTTTGGGATCATGTTCGCGAGTTGGGGCGTGATCGTAGTGATCGTCCTGGTCGGGCTGTGGGTCGGCGGGCGGGTGTTGGCGTTCATGATCGCGAACTTGGGCGGACCACGGGTCAAAGCGTGGGTCGGGACGCTCCGCGGAGGGATCGGCAAGCCGTCGTCGCCCGACACGCCCGAGCCCGTGGCTTGATCTGCTAGACTTTGGGCATGCCGAACCAGCAAGATACCGCGGTGTATGCCGGGTCGTTCGACCCCCCTACCACTGGTCACGTTTGGATGATCGAGCGGGGGGCTCGGTTGTTTTCGCGGTTGGTGGTGGCCGTGGCTCGGAATCCGGAGAAGGCGTACACGTTCCCGCTCGAGCAGCGGCTGGCGTGGCTGGAAGAGGTCACTGCGGGGCTGCCCAACGTCGAGATCGCCAGCATCGAGAACGAGTTTCTGGCCCGGTTCGCGACGCGGGTCGGGGCCCCGTACATCGTGCGTGGGATCCGCAACGAGGACGACTATCAGTACGAGCGCGGGATGCGGTATGTGAACGCGGACCTGTCGCCCGAGGTGAGCACGGTGTTTCTGATGCCGCCGCGTGAGTTGTGCGAGGTGTCGTCGAGCTTCGTGAAGGGGATGGTCGGTCCCGAGGGGTGGGAGGACGTGGTGCGGCAGAAGGTGCCGGCGGCGGTGTTTGAGGGGCTCAAGGTGTGGGACGCGGAGAAGGGATGATCCGACCGGGTGACGGATATCGCGTCGCCTCTGTCGGCTTGCTCATCGGCGTGCTGTCTCTGTTGGTGCTTCAGATCTTCTTGGATTATCACCTCAAGCGTGGCACGTTCGGACGGACTCCTGCTGCGGCGGTGTTTCTGCCGGTCGCCGTTTGGGGCGTGTTGACGTTCGTGCAGCTCGGTGCCTGCGTGTGGTCGGTCCGTGCATCGCGATCGGCGATCGCTTGGATGACCGGCGCGGGGTGTGTCGTGGGCGTGGCTGGGCTCGCGGTTGCGATGCAGACGCTGTCGAGTTGGTTGTATATCGTTTGAAGCAGGAACTCTTAAGAGAACCCGCAAGCACGGTACCAGGCTGACATTGGACGAACACGCGATGAACTGGCGAATGCGAGCGAATCTCAAGGTACTTTGGATTGCCGCTATTGTGGCAGCCTGCGTGCCCATGTTCACCCGTTGCGAGAGGGTCTCGAATTCTTGGCCGACGCGATATGCCGGATTCGTATCCAAGGGATACGTCGGGGTTGGTTGGTCAACCTCGGTTCCCGCTCCGCCGCCGCCCCCACCGCCGAACGCACTGCCGATTGCACCGTTCGGCATTTGTGGGACAGGGACCGATTTTCAATACTGGTTCAATCCGGCGCCGAGATCCTTTGGCGTGCTTCCGCTGATCTCGTTGCAACGAAAACCGGCTGGCGGCGAGAACGTGTACGTGTGGGTGCCGAGTTGGGCGTGCGTTCTCGTTCCGCTCGGGATTGCTGCGAAGAGAAGGATCCGGGGCGATCGAAGGGCGATGCGTGGTTGCTGTTGCACTTGCGGCTACTCGCTTGAAGCAGAGCTCTCCAAATGCCCAGAGTGCGGTACTGCATACGCACATTCCGTCAGTACTTGAGCACCGAGTTGACCTCGCCGAACTGGCTGAGTTTGTCGCGGGCGTTGAGGAAGGCGAGTTCGATGAGGACGGTCATGCCGACGATCTCGGCGCCGGTTTTGGTGACCAGTTCGCAGGCGGCTTCCATGGTGCCGCCCGTGGCGAGGAGGTCGTCGACCATCAGGACGCGCTGGCCGGCTTTGGCGGCGTCGGTGTGGATCTCGAGGCGGTCGGTGCCGTACTCGAGGGCGTAGTCGACGGAGTGGACGTCGCGGGGGAGTTTGCCGGGCTTGCGGACGGGGACGAAGCCGGCGGACAGGGCTTGTGCGATGGCGATGCCGAAGATGAATCCTCGGGACTCGGCGCCGAGGACGAGGTGGATGTTCCTGCCGCGGAAGGGGTTGGCCATGAGTTCGACGGCCAGGGCGAGGGCGCCGGGGTCTGCCAAGAGGGGCGTGAAGTCCTTGTAGAGGATGCCGGGCTTGGGGAAGTCGGGCACGTCCTTGATGAGCGCGGCGAGGTGGTCGGTGGCGGGGGCATGCATGGGGAGAGGATAGGTTGGGGGCGCGGGGCGAATACCCTTGCTTGATGAATGACCTGATGCGCACGCTGGATGAGTTGCCGGGGCGGTTGGTATTGCCGGGGGTTGGCTTGTTCGAGCCGGCTCGGGCGGTGCGGGTGCGCCCGCCCGGGTCGAAGAGCCTGACGAATCGGGCGTTGCTGCTGGCGGCGTTGGGCGAGGGCGAGTCGGTGCTGCGGGGGGCGCTGATCGAGGCGGACGATGCCCAGCGGATGATCGCGGCGGTGCGGGTGCTCGGGGCCGAGGTTGAAGTTGATGGCTGGACGGTGCGGGTGCGCGGCGTCGGGGGGCGTTGGAAGGTCGGCGGGGATGGTGTGACGGTTGATCTGAACAACGCGGGGACGGCGACGCGGTTTTTAGCCGCGAGTGTGCTGGCGAGCGATGGGGCGATCACGGTGACGGGCAACGAGCGGATGCGGCAGCGCCCGATCGGGGAGTTGGTGGGCATCCTTGCGCAGCTGGGTGTGGGCGCGGAATACCTAGGCGCTGAAGGCTGTCCGCCGGTGCGGCTGACGCCACCCGCGGCCAGCGCTGGTGGCACGGCGCGGGTGTCGATCCCGACGACGCAGTCGAGCCAGTTCATCTCGGCATTGCTGTTGGTCGGATCGGTGATGGAGCGCGGGATCGCGGTGGAGCTGGTCGGCGAGATCACGTCGGCGTCGTACATCCGGATGACGATCGAGCAGATGCGGGCGCTGGGGGTCGCGGTCGAGGCGAGCGATGACCTGCGGGAAATCGTGGTGACGCCCGGGCTGGCGTCGTTCGAGACCGAGATCGAGCCGGACGCATCGGGGGCGTGCTTCTGGTGGGCGGCCGGGGCGTTGCGGACGGACCTGCGCGTGTTCGTGGAGGGGTTGGGGCGCGGTTCTGTGCAGGGGGACGCGGGGTTCCCGGCGGCGCTGGAAGCGATGGGCTGCTCGGTCGAGCGCGACGGGGACGCGGTGGCGGTGGTCGGGGGCGAGCGGCTGCGCGGATCAGAGATCGATCTGAGGGACATGCCCGACGCGGGGCCGGCGTTGGCGGTGGTGGCCGCGTTCGCGGGTTCGGCGACGGTGATCCGCGGCGTCCGGACGCTGCGCGTGAAGGAGACGGATCGGATCGCGGCGGTGCGGGCTGAGCTTGGGAAGATCGGGTGCGTAGTCGAGGAGGACTTCGGCGGTGACCCGGACGCGATGCGGGTGGTGCCGGGCGAGGACCCTGGCGGGTCTGTGTCGTTTGCGACGTACGACGATCATCGGATGGCGATGGCGCTGGCGTTGGTGTCGCTGCGTCGCCCGGGCGTGACGATCGAGGATCCGAAGTGCGTGGGGAAGACGTACCCGACGTTCTGGCAGGAGTGGGCGCGGGTGGTCACAAGAGGATCGGTGGACGGGTCATGAATGTGAACCTTGAATCCCTGGACACGGGGTGGTCGCTTGTCGGCGTTGGGCTCCGCACTAGCGAGATCAACGAGATTATCAAGTTGCTCGAACTTGTTCGTGACGGATCGATTGATCACTTCCATCTGCATGCAGACTTCGAACACACGTCACCATCGGGCATCGCCGACGTAGAGATATCTCTCGCAGTAGACGATCAGCCTGACAACATGGGGATTGGCTAAACCAGAACACTGGCGGAGTATTCGGCCGATTGTTGTAGCAGGTGCGGGGTGCGGTGCTCCCAGAGGCAGTTCCGCTCGGCGCTGGCGAGGCGGCCTTGATCGTGCAGTCAGGAGCGCCTGCGGCAGCGGACGCATGCCATTCCTGCGAGCCCGATCAGCGAGACGCTTGCCGGCGATGGGGTGACGGTGATCGTGTCCACGACGATATCGGCCTCCGAGATTCGGGTGCCGGTCGCGTTGCTTTCATCGATCGTGATCCGCGCGCCGACTACATTCGGCGTGAAGCCATCGAACGTCAGGCCGGGGACCGGGAGGTCGAGGGCATCGATGGCGTTTCCGTCGAAGTCGAGCGCGGCGAATGCCCCGAACGCCAGCACGTCAAATGTTTGGTCTATATCGTCCGGGCTGCCGTTTGTGATTTGTAGCCTCGAGTCGGACGGGCCCGAGCTGTACGACCCGACCTGGAAGCTCTGGATCCCCGAGTAGTACCGGGTGGTACCAGACGAGGTGTTTGTGATGACCGTGGTGTCGGTGTCGATGATGGTGGTGGCCGAGAAACGCGTCCCACCGCCAAAGAGGTTCGTCGGGTCGTCGATGTCTTGCATGTCGCCTTGCATCGAGACGATGACCAGATCGGCCTGGGCGACGGCGGGGACGCCTGCCAGGGTCGCGGATGCCGCCAGTGCTGTCAGGAGGGATCGGTTGATGCTCATGGTGTTCTCTTCTACGTTGGGTGTGCACGACGGAAAACGAATGAACCGTTCCATGCAGGCTACCGGCTGATGCCGGCGGGCCCCATCGATTTCTTCAATATTATGTAATATGCAACCGATTTTATTCGGTTTGGCGGACACGCGGCTCGGCCCGGGGGGGCCTTGGAGCGATCGCGGCTCAGGTGGGCACGGGTGGGGCCTTGGCCGGCTCGATGAGCTGGGCGATGCGTTGCTCCCACAGGCAGTTCTGTTCGGCGCTGGCCCGTGCCCGTGCGGCGAGTTCGAGTGCGGCGCCGGGGTTGTTGAGCAGGTGGTCGCAGGCGGCTCGGGCGCTGGCGGGGTTGGCCGCGTTGTAGATGGCGCAGGCGTCATTGAAATCGCGCCGGACGAGCAGGCGGTCGTCGGAGATCGGGGCGCAGCCTGCGCCCATCGCGAGCATCAGGCGCTCGGAGTAGGAGTGGGCGAACTGGGTGGGGCCCCAGGCGATGGCGACGCGGGCGTCGGCGAAGGAACGGTTGACCTGGGCGTAGTCGGCGTTGCCGAGGTAGCGGATGGTGCCGGTGCATTCGGCGCGCCAGGCGTCGGGGCCGAAGACGGCGACGTCGATGCCCTGGAGGGCGCGGACGACGCCGACGCGCCGGGCGCGGTTGACGAGCATGATCGCGGCGCGCCAGAGGGATGCTGCGGTCGCCCAATCGCCTGTGGTCAGGGCGTGGTCGCTGGCGCACAGGTCGAGGGCTTGGACGAAGCCCAGGCGTGGGTCGCGGAGCATGGTGTCGGCGATCGCGCGGACGATGGTCGAGGATTTGGGTGGAAGGTCCGAGAGGCAGCGCGAGACCTCGGCTTCGGATGCGATGGACCCGGCGACGACGGCGTCGTGCGTGCGGCTTGCCCACCGCGGCGCGGTGAGCTCGTCGGCGTCGCAGAGCGCGTCGCGGGGGATGGCGTGGCGGAGCCACTCGTGGTTGAGCCCGGGGAAGCGGAGGCGGAGGAGGTGGGTGTCGTCGGCGCAGGGCAGGCAGAGGCGCAGGTTCTCGAGCCCGTTGCGTGCGTGCCAGTCGTCGAGCACGACGGCGGGGAGCGCGAAGGGGTGGTCGACGAAGATCTGGACGGCGCGGAGGTCGCTGTCGCGTTCGAGGAGGGCGGGGGGGAAGGTGTCGATGCTGGGCGGTACGTTAAAGAAGAGGAATGTGCCGCGGGAGGGCGGATCCGACGGGTCGGGCTCGCGGACGTCGTGCCCGGCGCTGCGCAGGGCGGTCGCGAGTTGGTCGGCCATGGCCCCCAGCAGGCTGTAGGCGGATTGGTATCGGTTTTGTATATATATCGGCGCGGTCATATATTATTACATCGGCCAGATCGGGACGCGGGCTGTAATTGTTAGTTGCTCGGGGTCGGGGTGGGGTCGATGAGCGAGGTGTGCAGGGCGAGGACGGCCTGCGAGCCGGGGGCGCCGAGCCCGGCGAGATCGAGGACAATCGAGGCGCCCGGGGCGGTGGTGTAGACGGTTTTGAAGGCGGTCTTGCGTTCGGCGCCGGAGGAGTCGGTGTCGAGGCGGTCGATCTCGATGGCGACGCGGAGGACGGGGCCGTGCTTGGTGTCGATGACGCGGGGCGCGATGGTGGCGTTGAACTGCTGCCCGGCGACGCTGATGGAGATGATGGCCGCTTCGGCGTGCTGGACCAGGACGGCCGGGGCGCAGACGCTGGGGGCGTCTGGGGCTTGCGGCCCGCGGGCGGCGAGCTGCAGGGACTCGAAGGTGCGATCGTCGATGGGCAGGCCCGGGGCGGGCAGGTCGGCGGGCATGGAAGCGCCCGCGTCGGCTTCGATCAGGGCGGTGCGGACGAGGATCGAGCGTGCGTCGTTGTTGACGCCCTTGGCGTAGTCCGAAGAGCGGCCGAGCCCGCCGCCCATGAGGGAGCCGAGGATGAGCGAGAGCCCGCCGGCGATGATGACGAAGGCGAGGGTGAGTTTGGCGAGGTTGATGGCTTTGGACATGCGTGTCTCCGTGCTGCCGGTGGAAGCGGCGGGTGCGTTGGGCGTGATCCCCGCGGCGCGGGGAGTACGAGTGTCAACGCCGGGGAGAGGACGCGTGTTGCTAGGGGTACGCGGGGGGTGGGGGTTTGGTTCGGTGCGTTCGGGCGTGAGCGTGAGAACCCAACGACAACCGCCCGGCACGGGGCCGGGCGGTTGGGCTCGTCGTTTGTTGGCGTGGGTTTACGGGCAGCCGGCGTTGAACAGGCTGATGTACTCGGCGATGTCGAAGAAGTTGAATGAGCCGAACGGGGCGGCGAGGTCGGCGGCCGGGCTTTGGGCGTTGTAATCGGCGATGTACTCGCTGATATCGAAGAAGTTGAGTGAGTCGTCGGTGTTCCAGTCTGGCAGGCAGGGGTTCAAGTTGAACACATACGCGGACCCGGTGTACTGCCCGTCTGCCCCTTTGTGTGCGTCTCCGAATGCACCAACAACTGCGGTCGAACCGGAGATCGCCACGGCATTGCCGAACAGATCACCTTCCGAAGTGTCGGCAGCGGTCAGCTTCCCGACTTCCTGGCCTGAGGTGACGTCAAATACATATACGGAACCGGAGATCCAGCCACCGTCACCATCGTGGGACGCGCCCAGAATAGCGATATCACCGGAGATATCTATCGAGTTGCCCAGTCCTTCTTCGCCCGCAGCATCTGAAGCGGTGAGCTTGAAGAGTTCTTGGCCGGTGGTCGCGTCGAAGATATAAGCGGAGCCCGCCTGCGTAAGCAGGCCGTAGCTGTCGCCTGATGCCCCAACGATGGCGGTGTTGCCTGAGATTGCAACTGCCACACCGAAGGTATCAAACGCTGCAGCATCCGAAGCGGTGAGCTTGAACAGTTGCTGGCTCGTGGTCGTGTCGAATACGTAGGCTGCACCGGAGTTGGAACCTTCGCTGTCTTCGCGGAGCGCACCGATGATCGCGGTGGTTCCTGAGATTGCCACCGACCATCCGAACCAGTCGTCTCCCTCGGCGTCGGAAGCGGATAGCTTTGAAATCTGTTGACCGGTGGAAGTGTCGAACAGGTAGGCCGCGCCAGCGTTTGCGCCCCCATCGTCATCGCGGGGCGCCCCGACGATCGCGATGTTGCCGGATATGGCGACGGAGTATCCGAAGTCGGTAAATGCTACATCATCGGACGCGTTGAGCTTGTGGAGTTGCTGACCCGAGACGATATCAAAGAGGTAGGCGGCACCCTCGCCGTCGTCGCCGTTGCGGAATGCTCCGATGATGGCGGTGCTGCCCGAGGTCGCGACAGCATGCCCGAACTGGTCGCCTTGTGAGGTATCGGAGGCGATGAGCTTGAAGAGCTCGAGACCCGTGGTGATGTCGTACACGTACACAGAGCCCGAGGTCTGGCCCGCGTCGTCGTCTCGATGGGAACCAACGACTGCGGTCGTTCCTGAAACGGCGACGGAATGCCCGTACTCATCGAGGAAATCGGCGTCCGCCGCGGTGAGTTTCAGGTCTTGATTCATGACCTGGGCGGCCGCGGGAGTCGTCGCAAGGATCGACCCTGCGAGCATTCCAAGCACATGGCGACTGGCGATTCGATTCGTCATAGGAGACCACTTTCCTGCCGGGATTCTCCGGCTCATTGGAAACCATGAATGCCCATGAATGCCCATGGATGACCCGCCGTTGTTTCGCTTGAGACCCTCGTAGTAACTCACGCGACGGGTGGAAGAACAGATTGGGCATCGCATGGCGATTTGACGAGGGATACTGCGATTGTTATTCGAATCTCCAATCGGCTGGTTCTGCAATTAATAAAAAACCCGGAAGGCGCATCGCTCCTTGCGTTCGGAATCGCAGGCGGCAGACGTAGCGATCACTCGCCCTTCCTGAACACCGCGACGACGTCTTCGACCGGGACGACGAAGAGGCGGTTGTCGCCCTCGAAGTCGACCGGGATGGCGTGCTTGGGGTTGAAGAGGACGCGGTCGTACTGGTCGATCGGGTAGTCGCCCTCGGCGATGACCTTGGCGCCCACGGCGACGACACGCCCGGTCAGGGTCGGGATCTCCATCTTGTCGGGCAGGTGCAGGCCCGACTTGGTCTGCTTCTTGTCCTCGTCTTTGCGGATGAGGACACGGAGGCCGATGGGTTCGACGGTCTCGAGCTCGTTCTTCGTGCGGCTGGTGGGCATGGGGAAGTCTAGGGATTGGGGACTGGGGATTGGGGAATGGGCGGGGGCGCATGAAAACGTGCTCCCCGGGTTGGCGGGGAGCACGGCACGCTGATGTGTTGTGTGATGGTGTAGCGGGTTGTGTGGTGGGGATCAGTCGGTGATGACGGTGGCGAAGGCGCCGCCGTGCTGGGATTGGAAGGCTTCTTCGAGCTTGGCGACGAAGACGTCGTGCGGGGGGAGCCCCATGAGGCCGCGTCGGGCGTCGAGGTTGGCGGGGTCTTCGATGGGGGTCGCGGGGATGCAGCGGGTGAAGCCATCACTGGACTCGGCGAAGGTCATCTGGGTGCCGAATACCTGGGGCTGGCTGGCGAAGAGGCGGATGCGGTCGGTGAGCAGCGCGACGTAGGCCGCGGGGAGTTCGCCCTGCTCGACCTGATCGACCATGAGCGCAAGGCACTCGTTCTGGAAGGCGGTGTCGTGCCCGGCGTGCTGGATGACGACGAAGGCGCCCTGGGAGGCGTCGGCGCCGACGAACTCGCGGGTGGGCCAGCCGAACTCGGTGACGATCTCGGAGAGGCGTCTGGCGTGGGCGCGGTCGATCTCTTCGACGCGGGCGAGTTCGGCCTGCGTGGGCGTGTGGAAGTCGGTGGACTCGCGGACGAGCTTCTCGTCGAGTTCCTTCATGGCGCGGAGTTCTTCGGCGATCTCGTCGGGCGTGAGGTCGGCGACGCTGGCCTGGTAGCGCGGTACGCCCCGGTCGTCGTAGAGGGTGCCGATGATGACGTCGTCGCCGAAGAGCTCGGCGGCGTTAGGGTCGCGAGCGGAGACCTGGCGGTCTTCGTGCGCTGACGCGTCGTAAGCGTCTATGCCCGAGACGCCGGCCTGCCCGGGCGAGTCGCTGGAGGCGCGGGCTTGCGCGAAGCTGTCGGGGGCGCTGGCGCACCCGGTGAGACCGGCGGCGAGGAGGACGGCCAGGGCCGAGACGGTGGTCGTGGTGCGGGTGCGGTTCGTCATAAACCAGAACATCGAAACTCGCGGGCACAAAGAACACCGCAACGGGCGGTTCCGGGGCGAATACGGGGGTTCTGGGGCGGTGCCGACGGCAGGCGCTGCCTAGGCGTTGCAGGCGGAATCGGGCTTGCGGACCAGGGGCGATCGGGCTGGGTCCTGGTGTGATTGTGATCGGACTTAACCCGTCTTCCGGACCGTTGCAGCCCGACCCGGCTGTGGTGCGTGGGCGGTCACATCGATGGCGGTCGGGCGGGGATGGCGCACATTTGAGGGGATGGATCGCGCCGGCGATGCGCCGTGTTGACGGCGCCGGGGGGGCGGGGTCGGTTTGAAGAGAAAGCGAGTGAGCGATGAGACATGCCCGCACCGGAATGAAGATGATGTTGCTCACGCCGATGGCGCTCGCGCTCGCCGGCGGGTCGTCGGCGCTCGGCGACGTGGTCTACCAGAACGATTTCGAGTCCGGGAACGTGGGCGACGAATGGTCCGACCGGACGGTCGGGGCGCTCGGCGCTGAGTTCGGCGGGTTCCTCGGTCGCTTCGAGCGTGGCACGGTCCGCCTGACGCTCGGCGGCGGCGACGCGGGCGGCGGGAACGAGCCGGGCTCGGGCAACGCAAACAACGGCGGGCACTCGCAGCCGATCAATGGCTCACGCGGCGGGGGCTCCCGTCGCGGCGGGCTGGGCGGATTTCTCGGTGCCGGTGCGCCCGCGCGGGCGTTCAACGATCACCCGGGGTCGGGCGGCGGCGGTGGCAATCCGGGGGTCGAGCCGGGCATCTACAACCTGACGTTCGATCTGTATCTGTTCGATTCGTGGGACGGGCTCGATCCCACGTTCGGCGAGGATCGGTTCCAGGTGGAAGCGAACGGCGCGACGGTGTTCGATCAGGCACTCGAGACTTTCGAGCCCTGGGAGAACGAGCTGGGCGGCTGGGAACGCCCCGAGAGCAACGTGTACGCGGGCTGGGCGCGGGACCTGATCTACCGGGACCTGTCGGTGACCTTCGCGGTGGACGCGGACGGCGAGGCGCTCGTGATCGACTTCATCAGCCTGCAGAACCAGGTGCTCATCGACGAGAGCTGGGGCATCGACAACGTGCGTCTGACGCGGTCGACGGTGCGGGGCGCTTCGGCCCCGGCGGTGCCTTCGGCGCCTACGGCGGTGGTGCTGCTCGGCGGGCTGCTCGGCTATGGCCGGCGTCGTCGGGGCTGAGTAGGCACGAAAAAACAGCGGGCCGAAACAACACGGCCCGCTGCGAGAGAAGAGCATTGTGAAAACTGTTAGGCGGCCCGGCGCCGGGTGGCCGCGGGGAGTCGCTGGCCGACCGTGCGTTGCTCGGGCGTGGCGCGGACGTCGATGTCGTCGATGAGGATCTCGACCATCTCGAGCGGATGCGTGGCCCAGACGTCGGCGCCGATTTCTTCGGCGAGCCCGTCGGCCCGGTTGAACACGCCGCCCCCGACCGCGATCTGCGTCTTGGGGCAGGCCCCCACTTCGTGCAGCGTGTCGATGAGTTGGCGGATCTCGGGGAGGTCCTGCGGCTCGGAACAGAACATCATCAGGATGTCGGGCCCGGTCGATTGGACTGTCTCTTGGATCTCGTCGGCGGGGATGGCACCGCCCGCGAATCGGACGCTGAAGCCCGATGCTTCGAGGAGGTCGACGGCCATCTGGGCGCCGAGTTCGGAGCCCTCGGACGGGCCGCAGCATGCGAAGATGGTGCGTCCGGTGCGTGCCGAGCCGGACCATGCGAGCAGGTCGCGGCTGGCTTGGTCGACGATGGTGCGGAGCATACGGGTTCCGAGGTTGTACGCCAGGGTGGTCAGGCGGTCGTCTCGGTGGAGCTTCTCGAGGAGCTCATAGGCCGGCCAGCACAGATCGGTCACGATCAGTTCGGGCGAGGCGCCCTGCTTGTGCTGCTCGTCGATGACCCGGCGGGCGCTGTCGCGGTCGCCTTCGATCAGGGCTTCAAACAAACGTTCGGTCACGAGCTCGGCGGACATGGGAGAGTCTCCGGTGTATCAGAGTGTCTATTTGCGGGGACCGCTGAGTGCGTCCCGTTGGTCTTCCTCGAGTGAGGCTCTTGCAATGCCGGGCACGGCACCCGGTGCGGGCACTGGTATCGAACCCGTGGGCGGTTGGGGGCGAGCATGAGAAAGACGAAACGGGGCGGGGCGCAGGATCGGCCCGGGGGCCTGTTGCGGAGCTCTGGGGGCGTTTGTTATTGGACGGATCGCGGACGCAGTGAGTAGTGACCGTTGCCGTCAGGTCCGAGTTGCTGCATTGTGTTGCTGCTAGTTGTTCAATGGACGCACACGCATGGTCCCGGGATGCCTCTGGGGATTGCCAACATGTTGCATCGCGCTGGGCGGAAACGCCCAATCGCCATTACGGCTTGATGCGGCTCTCGTGCGGCTTGCCCTGCTCATGCCCGGGGCTCTGGCAGCACGGGGCCTGGGCCATGATCGAGGCGGCGATGGTCGCCTCGGCGCCGGGATCGTGCGGGCGGCTGGCGGTGGCGCGGAGCGGGGCGAGGATGTTGCGTTCGTACTCGCTCTGGTTGTCGCGGAGCGAGGGGTCGTTGGGCGCGTCTGCGTAGAGCTCGGCGAGCAGGCGGTCGATGCGCTCGATGCGGGTCTCGGGGTAGGGGTGGGTCGCGAGCCACTCGATCTGGCGGGCGGACCCGGCGCCGGCTTCTAAGAGGACTTCCATGACGCGTCGCTGGGCGGCGGGGTTGTAGCCGGCTTTGTGCATGTAGCGCATGCCGAGCATGTCGGCCTCGGATTCTTCGTCGCGCCCGTACTTGAGCAGCAGCAGGTTGCCGCCCACGGCGAAACCGGGGACGAGGACCTGGCCGTACTTTCGGACGTCGGAGTCGCTGTCGGCGGCGGCGACGCCGATGGCGCCGACCCCGAGCGCGACGTTGAAGCCGCGCTGGGCGGAGATGCGTTGGTTGGCGTGGCGGGCGGTGACGTGCCCGACCTCGTGCCCGAGGACGCCGGCCATCTCGGCTTCGTTTGTGAGTTTGAGCGCGAGCCCGCGCGTGAGGAAGACCTTGCCGCCCGGCAGGGCGAAGGCGTTGATGACGTCGGAGTCGAGCAGGGTGAACTGCCAATCGAGGTCGGGGACGCCGGGCTCGATCTGGGCGACGAGTCGTTCGCCGATGCGATCGACGTAGGCCTGGGCGTTGGCGTCGGAGAACTCGCCGCCGAACTGCTCGGTGAACTGCGGGGCGGCCGAGAGCCCGAGGGCCTTCTCGTCGTCCCACGAGAGCAGCGTGAAGGAGCGCTTGCCGGTGGCGGGGTTGACGGTGCAGGCGATCTGGGAGAGGCCCGCAAGGAGGACGGCGAGGGTGAGCAGGACGCGTCGCGTGTTCATCGTTTGGGCCTCGTGTGGCTGGGATGGCTCGTCCAGCATCGGCTGGTGTCGGTCCAGCGAATAGCATGGTCGATGCCCAGCGCCCCCGACCAGCATGAGCGTATCACGGACCCGAGCCCGGATGGAACCTCGGGGGCAGGAACCCTTCCTGGCGGCGACGGCGCGGTGTGGCAGGACGACCAGCTCTCGGGGCTCCACCAGCGGGACGACAAGGCGGAGAAGGTCCAGGCGATGTTCGGGGCGATCGCCCGGTCGTACGACCTCAACAACCGGCTGCATTCGTTGTGGCGTGACGAGGCGTGGCGCCGGACGGCCGTGCGGATGGCGGGCGTCGGGGCGGGCGAATCGGTGCTCGACATGGCGTGCGGCACGGGGGACTTGACCCAGGCCTTCGCGCGGATGACCGGAGCCGGGGAGATCATCGGCGGGGATTTCACGCCCGAGATGCTGGATCTGGCTCGTCACAAGCGGGAGAGGCTGGTCGAGAAGGACCGGGCCCGGATCGAGTACGTCGCTGCCGACGCGATGGACCTCGGGTTCGAGGACGGGCGGTTCGACGTGGTCTCGATCGCGTTCGGGATCCGGAACGTGCAGCGCCCCGAGGCGGCGTTGGCGGAGTTCTATCGCGTGCTCAAGCCCGGGGGGCGGCTGGTGATCCTGGAGTTCGACAAGCCCAGGTTCCCGCCGATGCGGTGGTTCAACGGCTTCTATTGCGGGCAGGTGATGCCCCGGACGGCGACGTGGATCAGCCGGGACCGGTCGGGGGCGTACCGCTACCTGCCCAGGTCGGTATCTGGGTTCATGGATCGGGACGCGTTGGGCGGGGCGATGGGGCGGGCGGGGTTCGGCTCGGTCCGCCAGAAGGTGCTGACGATGGGGATCTGCGTCTGCTCGGTGGGCGTGAAGGGCTGAGCCGGGGTCAACCGGTGTTTGTGGTCAGCGATGCTCGTTTTCGGGCGGGGGCTCCTACACTTGGGGCCGGTCTCAAGAGGAGACCGACGACCGCCAGCCCGGGGCGTAAGCCCTTGTGAGACAAGCATGACCACCACCGCTGATGCGGGAGCGATCGCCTCGCTCCGCAACGTCGCCATCATCGCCCACGTTGACCACGGCAAGACGTCGCTGGTGGACAACCTGCTCAAGCAGTCGGGCAACTTCCGCGCGGGCGAGCTCGAGAAGCTCGAGGGCGGCCAGCACGGGCTGATCCTGGACAGCAACCCGCTCGAGCGGGAGCGCGGGATCACGATCCTGTCCAAGAACTGCGCGGTGAACTACGTCGCCGCGGACAACACTCCGTACCGCGTGAACGTGATCGACACCCCCGGGCACGCCGATTTCGGTGGCGAGGTCGAGCGGGTCTTGCACATGGCGGACGGCTGCTTGCTGGTGGTCGATGCGTTCGAGGGGCCGATGCCGCAGACGCGGTTCGTGCTGGGCAAGGCGCTCGAGGCGGGGCTCAAGCCGGTCGTGGTGGTGAACAAGTGCGACCGCCCGGACGGCGAGCCGGAGCGGGTGGTCAACGAGTGCTTTGATCTTTTGGTCGCGCTGGGCGCCGAGGACCACGCGCTGGACTTCCCGGTGGTGTACGCGTCGGCGAAGGAGGGCTGGGCGAGCGACGAGTGGCCCAGGCAGGAATCGGACACGGACCTCCAGCCGGTGTTCGAGGCGATCATCAAGCACGTGCCTCACCCGGACGTGTATATGGAGAAGCCGCTGCGGATGCAGATCACGACGCTCGATTACTCGGAGTACATCGGGCGGATCGGGATCGGGCGTGTGTCGCAGGGCTCGGTGCAGGCCGGTCGCCCGATCGTGCTGGTCAAGCACATGAAGGACGGCTCACTCAAGAACGTGAACGCCAAGATTCTCACCCTCCAGGGGTTCGCCGGCTTGGGCAAGGTCGATAAGGATCGCGTGGACGCGGGCGATCTGTGCGCGGTGTCGGGCATCGACGGGATCGATATCGGCGACACGATCTGCGACCCGGATTATCCCAACGCGATGGACGCGGTGACGATCGACGAGCCGACGATTTCGATGACGTTCCGGGTGAACGACTCGCCCTTCGCGGGCCAGGACGGCGAGTTTGTGACCAGCCGGCAGCTCAAGACCAGGCTGGCGCGTGAGCTCGAGCACAACGTGGCGCTGCGGGTAGAACCCGGGCGCGGGACGGACGAGTTCATTGTGTCGGGCCGCGGCATTCTGCACCTGGGCATCCTGCTCGAGACGATGCGGCGCGAGGGGTATGAGCTTGCGGTCGGTCGCCCGATCGTGATCGAGAAGGTGATCGACGGCGTCAAGCACGAGCCGGTCGAGGAACTCGTGATCGACTGCCCGAACGAATCGGTCGGCTCGGTGATGATGCTGGTGGGCGAGCGGAAGGGCGAGATGCTCAAGATGGAGCCCCGGGGCGAGCTGATCACGCACTGCGTGTTCGAGATCACGAGCCGGGCGCTGATCGGGCTGCGTGGGCGGATCCTGACCGCGACGCAGGGCGAGGGGATCATGCACCACACGTTCCTGCGGTTCGAGCCGGTGAGCGGGCAGCGTCCGCGTCGCCAGATGGGCGTCTTGATCGCGTCGGAGACGGGGGCGGCGACGGGGCACGCCGCGGAGGGGCTGCACGAGCGCGGGGTGCTGTTTATCAAGCCGGGCGACAAGATCTACGCGGGCCAGGTCATCGGCGAGCACAACCGCTCGAACGACCTGACGGTGAACATCGTCAAGGCCAAGAAGCTCGACAACATCCGCAGCGCCAACAAGGAAGCGTTCGTGACGCTGAAGGCCCCGCGCGACATCTCGCTCGAGGGCGGGATCGAGTACATCGAGGACGACGAGCTGATCGAGCTGACGCCCAAGGTGGTGCGGTTGCGCAAGGTGCAGCTGAACGAGTCGGTCCGCCGGCGCACCGATCGCCAGGCGAAGTCGGCGGCAGCGGCGGCCGAAGAGGGATGACTCGCCCGGTGGGCGATTGTCACGCGTGTGTCACGCGCTCGTCACGCGGGTGTCACAAGCGGTGCCGAGGCGCTTGTGCCGGCAAGATCTGTGGGCGATGATCGGGGCATGCTTACCACACTGCTCGCCGTCGCTTGTGCGTTGACCGGTTCGCTCGCCTGCTCTTTGGCAGCAGCGACCACGGAACCCGCCCAATCCATCCGGGTCACCGACCAGCTCGAGGCCACGCCTGGCACGCACGCCCAGGCTGTGGCACAAGCTTTGGCACAGATTGACGCTGCGGGCGGAGACACCGCCCCGGACCGGGCGCTGGCGTTCGATGGGATCGACGATTTCGTCTCGGTGCCCGCGATGCGGAGCATGTCGTACCCGGGCGAGGGCGGGTGGACGGTCGAGCTGTGGGTTAAGCCGGTCGTGTACCCGCACCGGGGCGAGGCGTCGATCATCGGGCAGGAATCGGTCGGCGTGGGCGGGCGAGACCCGTGGTCGCTCCGCATCCACCAGATGTATTTCGAGTTCCAGGTGGACGGCCCGGCTGGCGGGAGCGAGTCGGTGAAGTTCGATCTGGCGCTGGGCGTGTGGCAGCACGTCGCGTGCGTCTACGAGAGCACGCCCAACGGGCGGTGGGTCGCGGTCTACGTCGACGGACGCCTGATCGCGCGGCGCGAGACCTGCGTGCGGATGGAGACCCGCATGGACCCGGTGTACTTCGGGACGCTCACCGGCACGAGCTTCCGCGGGCTGATCGACGACGCGCGGGTGTGGTCGGAGGCGCTCGACGAGAATCGCGTGGGCTTGGCGATGCTCGGCGTCGTCGACCCGGACGATAAGGACCTGCGGGCGTGGTGGGCGTTCGATGAAACAGTCGGGGGCGTGGCGCTGGATCGGTCGCGAGCGGGCACGCACGCGGTGCTGGGCAGGCCGCACGATGCGTTCGATGGGTCGGCCCCGGCCCGCGTGCTGCGGACCGATGATTGAGTTGGCGACTGAGCCCGCGGCGGATCTCAGCGTGTGGTGAGCGCGTAGCGACGCGTGTCCTTGCGGTCGCGTCCCGGGATCTCCGAGGCCGACACGGTGTGGAGGACGTGGTAGAGATCGGCGACGACCTCGGGGCGGTGCAGGTAGCCCCAGTGGTCGAATAGACGCTCCTTCGTATGGTCGGAGCCCGCGAGCACGCGTTCGGCGGCGTCTTGGAAACGCCGGCTGGCGGCGGTGGTCGCGACCCGCGATGCCTCGTTCATGGCTTTTTCGCGCTTGGCTCTGCTGCGCCGGGCGAGGTTGAGCTTGGAGCAATCGACCACGACGGTGCGGTCGGCGATGACGTTGTCGGCCATGGTGCGCGGGCCGTGCCTGCCGAGGCGACGCTCGTTGTTCTTGGTCGCTTCCGAGATCAGCAGGGCGTCGTCGTCGCGGTGGTTGTAGACGTGGATGCGGTCGGCGAAGTTTGGGAGTTCGTGGAGCGGTCGCCCGGGCTCGAGGGCGGTCCAATCCTGGTCGGCGTTGAGCAGGAGTGCCTGGGAGAAGATCGGGACGCGGAGCGAGGGCACGCTGTTGATCGCCTGGACGAACGATTCGAGGACCTGGTTGCCCATCGAGTGGGCGCCCAGGTGCAGGCGTCGCCCGCAGAAGGTCAGCGGCTCGGACGGGGCGGCGATCCCCTCGCCGTCTCCGGCTCCGTTACCTAGTTGATTGCCGGGCTGGGGCGTGAAGGCATCGCGGTAGAACTGGACCATCTTGGCGAACAAGCGACCGAAGTTGAGCCCCGCGGGCTGGGCGATCTCCTGGTCGGACATGTAGCGGGTCTTCTTGCCCCACGAAGGCCAGCTGAAGTAGACAATGTGCGAGATGGGCGAGGCGTCGGGCTCAGCGTAGACGCGGGATAGGCTGAGCAGGTGGCGGAGCGAGTCGCACCAGCCGTAGTTGAAACCGTGCAGGAAGACGAGCGCATCGCCCTTGCCCTCGGGCGCGTTGGACATCGCGCGGTAGAGATCGCCGAACATGCGGAGCGAGCCGGGCAGGCCGGAGAGATCCGGGGCGTGGGCGTGCGTGGGGTTGGCGCACAGGGTGCGGAGGTCGGAGTACTCGCCCACGAACGCGTCGGGCACGAAGCGGACGGCGGACATCAGCTGCTTGTCGCTTGGGTCCAGGGGCAGGCGGGCGTCTTCGAAGGTCGCGACGCGGAAGACCGGGAGCCCGCCGACGCGGTCGCGCTGGCGGTTGGGCTCTTTGATGTGGTGCCCGGTGGTGTGCGGGGCGTCCGCGGGCGGTTCGACGGTGCGGTTGGTGATGATCCAATGGCGCATGCTGGTCCCCTGCGGGCAGGCACGCCCGAGCGGTATCGTGCGCGATCGGCGCGATCGCGCCAAGCGCGTTGTGCGCGAACGGAAGTAGTTGATTAGAACTAATTGCGAAGCACCACCCGTTTGGGGCGGGTCAGTCGTTGCGGATACGAACCTCGATGGGACCCTCGGATTTGAGGTTCGTGTCGCGCTGCGGGAACGGGATGCTGACGGCATGCTCACGGAAAAGACCGTCGATGGTGTAGCGGATCTCGGATTCGATGGTCAGCTTGTCGAGGGTGTTCTGTGGCTGGATCCAGAAGTGCGCCTCAAAGACGAGGGCCGAGTCGGCGAAATC